>ENA-OQHF01000568-OQHF01000568.1-human-gut-metagenome-genome-assembly--contig:-NODE-568-length-22390-cov-3.632619_pt1 | contig 22390 bp, 15 predicted proteins | sample MGYA00242559_ERZ504709 | MGnify/ENA primary metagenome ERZ504709 (study PRJEB26092, sample SAMD00036203) | human gut metagenome | host: Homo sapiens | study: EMG produced TPA metagenomics assembly of... | reverse complement strand
GGTATCCCTTCGTCTGTGCAAAATGGACTTCGGCAATACATGCGGTATGCTCTGCGGAAGTATGGCCAACCCGATGGCACTGAACTATGCCAACGACATCATTCCAGGAGATGAACCTTCGGTAAGCTACGCGACGGTCTACCCTCTCGGAATGTTTACCCGCGTCATCATCGCACAATTAGTGCTCATGTTATTTTTATAGCAACTTTTAAATCACTCAATATCATGAAAACCTACAAACAAATTACCCCGGAAATGATACAGAAGGACATCCGCTACCTGGAACTCCTTTCACACGATTTTCCTAACCTGGCTGCAGCCAGCACGGAAATCATCAACCTGGAGGCCATTCTGAACCTTCCGAAAGGAACGGAACATTTTCTGGCCGACCTGCACGGGGAATACGAAGCTTTCCAGCATGTGCTCCGCAATGCTTCCGGAGCTATCAAACGGAAGGTAAACGAGATTTTCGGCAACAACCTCCGCGAAAATGGAGAAAAAGGAACTCTGCACGCTGATATATTATCCGGAACAGAAGTTACAACTGGTAAAGGAAGTGGAAAAAGACCTCGTAGACTGGTATGTCATCACCCTGAACCAGCTGGTAAAAGTCTGCCAGAATGTATCATCCAAATATACACGTTCAAAGGTACGCAAGGCGCTGCCTGAAGAATTCTCCTACATCATTCAGGAGTTGCTTCACGAAAGTCCCATGGATCCCAACAAGCAGGCTTACATCAATGTCATTATCCGTACCATTATTGAGACACGCCGTGCCGACGACTTCATCATTGCACTGTGTAACCTGATACAGCGACTGACCATCGACTCACTGCATATCTTAGGAGATATTTTCGACCGTGGGTCCTGGTCCTCACATTCATCGTGGACACACTTTGCAACTACCATAACTTCGACATCCAATGGGGCAATCACGACATCCTCTGGATGGGAGCCGCTTCAGGAAATGACTGTTGTATTGCCAACGTACTGCGTCTGGCCATGCGCTACGGTAACCTTCCGGCATTGGAAGACGGATACGGCATCAACCTGCTTCCGCTGGCTACCTTTGCTATGGAAGCCTACGCCAACGACCCATGCGAATACTTTGCTCCTAAGATTGCACCCGAAAGCAGTTCATACAATGACAAGACCTTGCGGCTCATCTCGCAGATGCACAAGGCCATCACCATTATCCAGTTCAAGCTGGAAGCTGCTGCCATCCGGCGTCATCCGGAATTCGACATGGACAGCCGTCTGCTGTTGCACCACATCGACTTCAAGCGGAAAGTATTCCAGCTTGACGGAAAAGATTACGAAATGCGCGACTGCCTGTTCCCGACCATTGACCCGGAAAACCCATACCAGTTGACGGAGGAAGAAGAAGAAATCGTACAGAAACTGCACAAATCTTTCACGGGAAGCGAAAAGTTGCGCAAGCACATGAAATGCATTTTCCGTTACGGATGCATGTACAATGTGTGCAACTCAAACCTGCTCTTCCACGCTTCTATGCCGATGAATGCCGACGGAACGCTTAAGGAAGTAGACATCCTCGGAAAGAAATACAAGGGAGAAGCCCTGCTCAAGCGCGTAGGCCAGCTTATCCGTACAGCTTATTTTGCAGAAGAAGATAATTCGGAAAAAGCATTTGCCAGAGACTTTATCTGGTATCTGTGGTGCGGAAAGAACTCTCCTGCCTTCGATAAGAGTAAGATGGCTACCTTCGAACGTTATTTCCTGACCGACAAGGAAACTCATAAAGAAGTGAAAGGCTATTATTACACATTGCGCGACCGTGAAGATATCTGCGACATGATTCTGGATGAATTCGGAGTGGAAGGAGAACACCGCCACATCATCAACGGACATGTACCGGTAAAAGCAGTCAAAGGAGAGAAACCGATTAAGGCCAACGGTAAACTGATGGTTATCGATGGTGGATTCTCCAAGGCTTACCAACCGGAAACGGGTATTGCAGGCTACACATTGGTGTACCACTCACGCGGTTTCCAGCTTGTACAGCACGAACCCTTCACTTCTACCCAGAAAGCTATTGAAGAAGGACAAGACATTAAGTCGACCACCCAAATCGTAGAATTGAGCAGTCAGCGCATGATGGTGAAAGATACCGACAAAGGCCGCGAACTGATGGTACAAATTGAAGATTTGAAGAAACTGCTGGTAGCTTACCAGAACGGCATTATCAAGGAAAGGGGTATTTAAATTTTCGTCTTATTCAATCAAAAAACAAAAGAGACTATTTCATTTTTCCGAGAAATAGTCTCTTTTGTTATTATACAAAATAAAAAATGGTTGGCGTCCACACAATCACTTGCTCACACGCCAACCGAAATCTAACTAACTTTTGTTTACTATTATTTGGATCCGATATAATAGCCTAAATGAGTGGGTTGATTATAACCTATATTCTGCATTGCCTGACTCATATCATAAGTATGATCTGTCATAAGATGCGGGAAACGATGCTCTGTCGGATAATTCGTAGAGAAAATTATAAATCGCAGAATGGTCTGAAGAGCCCATTATTACTTCCTCACGCCAGTCGCCCAGGAAATCACCGTAATAACAAGGATTATATTTTGTACTATGATTACCTTCATTGCTTCCATATCCAGTTGCAAAATTCACAAGACGGTTCTTATTCGTTCTCGGATTAGCTTTATAGCTTACAATCAAAGCACGGTCAAACAACTCACGAGTCAATTCTCCAGTCCACCAAATTGCTGCATTATATAACGTACCACCACCAATACCAGTAGGCATATCAGGACTTATAGGTACATCTATAGAACCTCCACAATTGTACATTCCAGAATTCATCGAAGACCAAAATTCCATATTAGGACTATCAGGATCTACGTCTGCTACAATACAACGCCCTACATCACCATGCATTCCAGCACCATGAGCAGAAATTAATGAACCGTCACGTGCATCAATAACCTGACATCCATACCCCAATCCTTGTACTGCATATGTATTTTCTTCTTCAAAGGAAGCCACAATCTGCAAGCCATCACGATCTTTAATGAATTTACCCACATGCAAACAGTCTCCATGTCCATTTCCAGTGCACCAAAGTTCATTTCCATTGTCATCAATTGCAGCCTGTCCATAGAGAATTTCATCTTTTCCATCATTATCTAAGTCTGCTACACGAAAAGCATGAGAACACATTGCCAACCATTTTTCATCATGATCCTTGGTATCAAATTTCCAACGATTTTCCAGTTCCGATCCTTTTAGGTCAAAGGCCCAAACCTGCCAATTCTTGTACACGCCACGAGTCACAATCAGACTAGGATTACTTGTTCTAGCACCAGTTGATGGATCAGGAATCCCATCTAAATAAGCAGCACCAATAAAGAAACGGTCCATACGGTTTCCATAATCATCGCCCCAATAATCCATCCAATACTCAGCACGTTCTACTTTAGAACCTTCACCTCCACGAGGAATATTATCTGTACGTGCTATTTCACGTCCATCATACCCACGACAAATTGAGATGTATTCAGGACCTTCAAAAATCAAGCCACAAGTAGTAGGAAGTTTTGCACCTGAAGCCCATCCGGCACCATTTAAATCACGAATACGATAATCATGAACTTTTCCATCTTCTCCTGTAATCATCTTTCCATCTGCAAACTGGGTACCTTCAGCAGAGCGGAAGGCAATTTCACACAACCCATCACCATCAAAATCATACAAGATATAAGAAGTATAATGAGAGCCCGAACGAATATTAACTCCCAAGTCAATACGCCAAAGGAAAGTTCCATCCAATTTATAGGCTTCCAATAAAGTAGTACCATTATGCCATCCCCCCTGATTAGCTCCATCATAAGGTTCACGCTTAATCACGATTTCCATTTCACCGTCACCATCCAATTCACCTACCTGAATATCATCAGCCACATAATAACCATTTTCAGGCAGCTCTATTGTAGAAGGGTTCGCATTCAATGTAATTTTACGGTAATAAGTTTGAGCCATCTCTGGCGTAAAATCACACTCACAAATTGTTTCAGTGTTTCCAGATAATGTGACACGATAATGATTTGCTTTTGTAGCATCTATATTTTCATCCAGAAAGCAAGTTGAATTAAGCAGTGCCTCGCCATTCAATTTTACTTCCTGCCCTCCATCTACCGATTTATAAATATCAAATGCCACGTTAGACGGATCGCTTTGCAATAGTCGCCAGCTAACCAAAGCCCCATGTATAAAAGTAGTAGAATTAGCATCCGCATCAGGAGTAGGATCATAACTTACCCACATAGCCCGACCGTCTTTTACCACTTCAGAGGGAAGTGCAGGCAGTTCTTCTGTATCACCACTTCCTGGTTGCGGAGCCGGAGTTTCTTCATCCGAACATGCTGATAATGCAAAAAGACAGACAGCACCTAAGAAACTTGTAAATAGTCTTTTCATGATATCTTATATTTTTAAATATTTATACTTTTCCGGAATCCGGGACTTACCAGCCCGGATTCTGACTTAAATTAGGATTTTTCATTCTCTCGGATTGAGGTATCGGGAAGAGATACATCTTATCGTCCCACTGACGAGTATTTACCACTGTAGAATAAGAATAAGCAGTATTATCTCCTGTTTTTGAGATTTGCAATCCTTCTATGTTCACAAAATATTTGTCGGCTTCCTTCCAGCGGCGCACATCCCAGAAACGATGTCCTTCGAAAGCAAGTTCCACCATACGTTCTTTTTTATAGGCTTCCCAAAATTCCTCATCCGGCATATTCAACGGGAAAGGAGGCATTTCGACTCCTTCACGTTCACGGGTCATACTTGCTGCCTCACGAGCAGACATGGTAAACTCGCTATCCGTAGCATCCGCACTACCCAAATAACGAAACACGGCCTCAGCATAATTCAAATAGAATTCTCCCAAACGATAAGTTATCCATGTATGATAAGCCGACTTATTAGTACTATTAGAACGAAGGTCAATGTCTCCCTGGCAATATTTTTTCAAATAATATCCAGTTGGGGTACCTCCGTTCAGAGGTTGTCCGTTTGCTCCTCCCTGGTAAGTATAAATCGGAGTTTCATTCCATGTAGGCCATCCTGTTTCCTCATTTACACAAATAGTCATTTTCAAACGTGGGTCACGGTCGTCATAAGGTTTTGCCGGGTCAAAAACACGACTTCCTTCTGCAGTCCATACTCCATCAACCAGACGAACAGGACAACCATCAGTTGTTTCATACGCATCAACCAAATTTTGTGTCGGACAATTTCCCCCATTTCCACCTTCAATTCCAACCGGATAATTATAAGATTCCATAGTACTAGATTCACGATTCGCGCGACGACCAAAAATTAATTCATCCGTAGCATTCTTATAGTTATTTTTATCCCACAAAGAGGCATAGTCACTAACCAGCTTCATGCCACGTTCATTTACACAATAATCCAATAATTCTTTATTCGCTGTAGCCGCACGATGCCATAATTCTGGATTATTATCTGTATTAAACAATGGACTTGCTGCATAAAGAGCCGCACGAGCTTTCAAGGCCAAAACTGTAGCTTTATTTACACGACCTGTTTCTGGAGATTCACTAGGTAATACCACATCTGCAGGAAGGTTGGCATAATCTTCAATTATCAGATCCTTTATATCATCACACTCTGAAATAATATAATCAAAAATATCTTTAGCCGGAGTACGACTCAATGTATTGCTCTCATCTGCACTCAAGAAATGATCGATGAACGGCACATCTCCATACTGACGCACCAGATTAAAGTAAAAATAGGCACGCAGAAAACGTACTTCATACTGATAGTTATTGTAACGGAACATCTGAGGTTTATAGTCTGCATTCTGCTCTAACTCTGGGAATGTCAATCCAACATACTTATCCAAAAACAGATTACAGTTTGAAATACCCGAATAACATGTACTCCAAGTTCCACTTTGAGCATTAGTCGGACTCCATGAGCCATTATAAAATGTCTCAATAGAATTTCCTGTATATGCATACTGTGACTCATCAGTAGCCGATCCTAATATTGCTCCAGAATAATTACCAAAATCAGTATCCAAATCCAGGTAAATAGTGGTAATCAGACCTCCAACATTACTAAAATTCAGCTTCACAAAATCTTCATCATAATTATTATATTCATGGTAGTTCATTTGGTCTGAGCACGAAGCCAATGCTCCCATACACAACATACCATAGACAATTTTTCTAAGTTTCATTCTTCGTTTCTTTTAAGATTAAAAACCTACTTTCAAACCTACAATCAGACTCTTGTTCAATGGGTTTGTCGCTCCATAAGATTCAGGGTCTAACACATCAATCTTATCAAAGCACAGCAAATCAACTCCTCGTACATACAATCTTGCATCGCCGATGAATTTTGTTTTCTGCAACCATGATTTAGGGAAATTATAATAAACTTCAATATTGCGGAGTTTCAAGAAGGAACGATCTGCCAACCACACTGTATTTGTCTGGTAGTTGTTCGTATTGCTCTGAGTACTCAATCGAGGATATTTTGCATCTTGATTATCAGGAGTCCAACGATTTTCATAATAATGAGTAGAAAGCGTAGTTGTGCTCAGCAAAGGCCAGAACATACTCTTCGTATTCAAGATGGCAGAATAACGGCCTGTTCCCTGGAACTGGGCGTCAAATCCAAGTCCTTTCCATTCCGCTCCCAAATGGAACGTATAATAAATTTCCGGAGCGACTGTGCTATAACCGATAGCCGTCACGTCATTGCTGTCGATTATTTTATCTCCGTTCACATCACGATACTTAATATCTCCCGGATAGACCGTTCCGAAGCTTTGAGGCAGACTGTTGGCTATATCATCTGCGTCTTTAAAGAAACCTACAGCTTCCAGACCATAAACCTGGTTCAACGAGTGGCCGGTCTGTACAAGATTATCGTACATTCTAGGTTCCTCCAGTTGCTCCTTAATCTCATTCCGGTTCCAGTTGAAGCTACCTCCAGCATTCAGCACCACATCTCCCACACGCTTCGTGTAATCAAGGCTGAACTCGCCGCCCCAACTGTCTACCACACCGGCGTTCTCATACGGAGGAGTCTGTCCCAAGACAGCCGTGTACTTACCTTCGGAAGAAACCCAGATGTTGTTTCTACGCTGATAATATGCGTCTACCGAAAGATTCAACCCTTTAAACAACGTGGCGTCTACACCGACATTGTATTTATATCCTTTCTCATGCGTATAATTCGTACTTGCCAAACGGCCGAGTTCTGTCGTACCGAATGAAGAATCATACGCACTATTGAACATATAGCGCGTACCTGTTGTGGTATAAATCTGGTCCCAGTAATCATACACATCACTGGCCGGCAGATAATCCGCATTGATAATGCCGAATGAAGCACGAAGTTTCAAGAAATCAATCCATGACACATTGTTCATAAAATTTTCTTCCGAAAGCACCCATGCCGCCGACACTGTAGGAGAAAACGCCCATTTATGACCGGGAGCAAGCAGACTGGAGCCGGAGCCTACCAACGCCAAGTCAAGGAAATAACGCTTGTCATATCCATAATGAGTAAACCATGACACATTCTGGCGATAAATGGTTGTATTCAAGCCGTATGAATCACGGTACTCATATTCCCACTTCAATTGAGAATACACATCGTGTGTATCCGCAAAGTTCCGGTTATAGCTAAATCCACCAGAGAAGTTGAACTGGCGTGTCCAGTTATTTATACTTCCGTCTTTTCCCATTTCTGTAGGCTCACCTCCAGTTGTATGCGTATACAAAGGTCCTGTCAAATCAGTATAAGTCACCGTATATCCGCCATAAGTATAAGCCTGGCTATGGTCTTCCCATATAGAAGAATAGTTATCATAAGCCAATCTGAAATTGAATCCCAAACCTTCTGTAACAGCCGACAAGTCTTGTTCCAAGGTCAGGTCCGCAAACAAGCTTCTCGTATGACCTTTTGAATATGCCGCTCCCTGAGATTGAGCCACCGGATTCTGGGTTCCCAACCAAGTGGTATTGTTTCCTCCCCATAAGCCGTCCTCATCCTTTACAGGAAAAGCGGCTGCCGGCAGGGTATAAATCATATCCCACAGATTGGCAGAAGCACCCGGACGGAGAGATTCCGACAATGTACCCAAAATATTCACTTTCAGTTTTGTAGTACTGCTTACATCAATATCCATATTGGTACGCAGATTGGCACGCGAATACTTGTTCTGGGTAGAATAGCCTTCGTTCATATTGCCTTCTTTCACGAAACCTCTGTCTGTCACCAGGTCAAGCATAGAATAGTAACGGAACTTAGAACCACCTCCGCGAAATTCAATCGTATACTTGTTGGAAATGCCCGAATTCTTGAAAGTCTCATCAAGCCAGTTTACATTCGGATACAAATAAGGGAAGTCTCCATTACGGAAATACTCCACTTCCTTATCCGCATAACGGGGAGACAAACCTTCATACCTGCGTGCCTCATTATAAGCCTGCGCATAAGTGGCCGCATCCACAAACTCCGGCTTCCGGTCCATGAAATTATTTACATGGTCATAAGTAAACTTGATTTCTTTGGAATTATACTTACCGCGTTTGGTCGTAATCAGGATAGCCCCATTAATTCCTTTATACCCATACAAAGCTACAGCGGCCGCATCTTTCAAAACGGATACAGATTCCACTTCCTCCGGGCTAAGCAGGCTCATGTCTCTTTCCAGACCATCAACCAATATCAACGGATTGCTGCTGGAAAGACTCTGAAGTCCTCTGATATAAAAAGTAGGTTCCACATCCGCATAATTTCCCGAATTCTGCAAGACCATCATACCCATTCCCTGCCCTAACAGAGAATTAGACATGTTTTTAGCACTACGCTTATCAAAGTCTTCATTATAAATGGTAGAAACGGCTGCCGTAGACTCGGCACGGGTAAAAACACGTCCGGCGCCCACGTCGACAGACTGCCCCGCGTAATTCAGTACGACCTTCACCAGCGACTTTCCGTCCGCCTTTACCGTAGTCGTACCTTTATCTACTGACACAATATTCAATTGCTGTCCGGCAGAAGCTTCTATGGAAAATTTTCCATCCTTATCTGTCTCAACTCTTGTTTCCGGCATCCCTTTCACCATGACAGAAGCACCATAAACCGGATGCCCCCACTTGTCGACAACCATTCCTCTGACATTATTGTCCGTGTCCTGAGCACCAGCAGGAACAGCCAGCAAGGCCAGGCATGCCCACATCAGATTCTTATATTTTTTTCATAAAGCTATTATCAAAAATCTATTACTTATACTTTTATAAATTACCAGCCAGGATTCTGAACCAGTCCGTATCCCTTGTTTATTTCCGTTTGAGGGAACGGTGACAAATACCATTTGGTGTCAAAACCATAATCCCACCAGTAACGACGGATATTGTGCAACGTAAATCTTTCATAGTCAAAATGAACGGGCTGGGGAGCTCCTTGATTCTGGTCACCTTCAAACCATTTCGTCTCTATACGGTTTCCTTTCTCATCCAGACGGTAAATCAACAGTCCGTGCAGCTCTTTTTCAAACCGGTCCGCACGTTTATACCGAATCAAATCAAAGAAACGTGCGTCTTCCATACCAAGCTCACACACACGCTCACGCAGCAATTCTTCCAACAAGTTTTCCTTGTTTGAAGTCAGGTTCTTTTCCGGATTACAATCTTCCAGCTTGCCAAGGCCTACACGTTCGCGCACCTTATTTATCCAGGTCAACGCACCCGCATTGTCCCCTTTTGCCTGAAGCAATGCTTCCGCATAAGTGAGATAAATATCCGACAGACGCAAAGTCACCCACTGGCAATACTGACGCTGATATTCCGTACCGATATAATACTTCATATTGTCATAGCCAGTAGCAAAACGCATGGTCTCATCCCGTGAGTTGTTTCCGGCATCATAACCGCCTACCCACAGTTCGTATGGCTGTCCGGACATCAACCCGGCATTGTTCGACCAGTCCAGCATCTTGGGCAATCCGTTCACTATCACTGTCTCATACAAACGAGGGTCACGGGTCAATTCCAGGTTATTGTCGGCCAAAGTACCTTTCGCGAACATTTCATCCAGCTTGCCTTCTGCCTCTGTTTCCTCCCAATTGAACGGTTTACCGTCGGCCCACGGGAACATTTCCACATATTCTTGTGTAGGCGTATAAGAGTTACGTCCCAAATTCGCTCCAATTATGCCAGAAATAAGTACTGGATTAAAAGCGTCTCCCATCTGAACCCTGACAGAATGAATGACTTCCTTACTTCCTTGATAAAGGTACCCCATACGGTAGGCATAACGGTAACCGGCCGGTGTGTTATTGACAGACTGGTTCAATTCATAATAACCATTTGCCTGCAATGCGTTCATGAAGTCTTCGCAAGCCTTCAGGCAGTTTTCCCACAATTCCGGACGATAACCTCCGTACCATACCAGATGCTGCTGTTCCGCTTCTGAGGCACCGCCCGCATAACCCTGATTGTCATTGAACAAAGGAGAAGCGGCAAACTGCCAGATTTTACACTTCAACGCCATAGCACCTGCCTTGGTCCAGCGTCCAGTATAGGTGGAACTTCCGTCGGCACCGGGACCGTATGCCCAGGGCAAAGCCCCGGAATCAATGGCCTCATCCAACATCTTAATCATGTAGTTCACTGTTTCTTCTACCGTGGCACGCGGACATTCGTAGCTGGACTCATTTCCTTCAAAAGAGGCATAAAGCAAAGGAAGCCCCCCGTAATGACGGAACATGTCAAAGTAACGCACGGCTATCAAGCATTTGGCCTCCGCAATCATACGCGCCTTTTCATTGGCATCCAGATTGGGCACATCGTCGATGTGTTCCATCAGCAGCCAGCACCAGCGCACTACTTCCCACACCTTTTCATCGTTATAACAGAACTTATCCTGACGGCGGCTGTAATTGGCCGTATGGATACCGCTGTAATACTGCGAATAAAGCTGCGCGTCACGCCAGTGCAACTGCCAGCAGTCTGTCAAAGCCTCTACCTTACCGCAATACGGGCTGCTGGACACCGGCAAGGAAGTATCATCCTTATAAGGCAATCCATAATACTGACGACCATAAATTGAATTCAGAAACTGCTGGGTATAGACCGCGCTGCTGAATACCGTATCCACTGTGGCGGTACCACCCGGAGCCTTATCCAGGAATGAATTTCCGAATTTCATATCGTCCACACATGACGTGGCAATCAGATTAGCCGCCACACATGCGCCGAACAAAAGTTTATATCCTAATTTCATATTTTCTATCTTTAATTGTTTAGAATCCAAGTTTCAAACTCAATGTATATGTCTTAGACAATGGATAAGAAGGCGCATTGGAGGCCCTGGTTTCCGGATCGCCCCACAAATACGGGGTCAGTGTCCACAAGTTATAGCCGCTAAAAGCCAACTGGAACGTGTTCAATCCCAGTTTCTTCATCACCGGAAGATTAAAATTATAAGCCACCTGCAAGGTCTTCAAACGCAAGTACTTGGAGTCCTGTTCATACAATGTGGAAGTAGCGTAGTTATTGTCACGGTTCACAAATGTGGCACGAGGATACTTGGAACTTTGCGACGGGTTGTCTTCCGTCCATGTGTTGTCCAGATGGTAAGCCAGCAAACCTCCCTGAGAAGCGTCGGCCGATGAGAAGAAAGGCTGGCGGAACACATCGGAAATCATACGGCTCACGTTCCATGCGCCCGTCCACTGCGTGCTCACTTCCCAGTTCTTCCAACTGAAACCCAAGGTCAGACCGGCCATGTATTCCGGGTCGTCCGTATAACCATAGTCATAACTCATATCATTGGTATCAATCTTACGGTCACCGTTCAAGTCCACATAGACGGCATCTCCGTTGCGCAAGGTCTGAATCTGTTCCGGATACGGACGGTTGAACGTCTGCTCATACAGTTCGGGAGTCTGCTCATCGTAGTAACGGAAGAACACATACTGCGAACGTGCGCCGATACGATGTCCTTTGGTGTACTGATAATCATAGCTTTGAGGCGCCTGCTTGTCTTCCAGAATCTCATTCTGGTTATAAGAGAGGTTAAAAGTAGCCCAATAACGGAAGTTATCGCCAATCTTGTCGTTCCAGTTCAAGGACAGTTCCCATCCCCAGCTCTCCACTTCTCCCAGGTTGGCGTAAGGCACGGTGAAGCCCAGCAGCCCCGGAGCCGTTCCGTCAATCAGCAGAATGTCTTTACGGTGCTCACGGTAATAGTCCACCGAAGTACGGAGACGGTCGTCAAAGAAATTCATGTCGACACCATAGTTTTGTTTCAAGGCTGTTTCCCAACCCACATCGGCATTGTTCTTGGCGGTTTCTCTTGCTCCCAGACTGACTGTACTGTTTTCAATACCAAAGCTGTATCCGTATCCGCCGTTACGGTTAGGCAGACTGCCGTTATTCACTTCATACGGGTCGGCCAAGTAAAGGAAACGGAGGTTCAGGTCGCTCGGCTTGTCGTTACCTACCAGACCCAGACTGGCACGCAGTTTCAGGAATGTCATCCACGGCTTCAGCGGCTGGAACCATTTTTCCTCACTCATAATCCATCCCACAGAACCTGCCGGGAAGGTACCGAAGCGGCGTTCCGGCGCAAAGTTCTCGGAACCGTTGTAACCGATGTTGAACTCGGCCATGTAACGGTTTTTCCAGTCGTAGGTCACACGTCCTACCAGACCTACATACCCACGGGGAATGTCACGGTATTGAGAGCTACTGCTGCCAAAGTAATACTGCTTGGACTGGTTGTACAACAGCAAGGCCGTCACATTATGGTCGCCGAAAGAACGGGCATAGTTCAAGCTGGCCTCCATGTACCAGTCACGCGACTTGCCGGTGCTGTAAGAATAACTTACATCCGTATTCTCGCCTGCCTTACGGTAAGCCAGACTTCCGTCTTCCTGCAACACGGGAGTATAAGTGGCTACGGCACCACCCGTACCGGTCTTTGTCACTACGAAACCACTGTTGTAAGAACCTTTCAACTTGACAGAAAGTCCCTTCGTAATGAAATCCAGTTTCTGGTCGAGCATCAGGTCGGCCGTCAGTTTGTTATTGCTGACCCTATCAAAACCGGCACCATAGTATGCCATACCATTACCTCCGGTAAAAGGAAGTCTTTCGTCACTGTAATCGGTAGCTGTGGTAATAAACTTTCCGTCTACAATACCCGGACTGGAGAACGGAGTGGCATAGTACATGTTCTTAATCATACCGGATGTTCCCTGGCTGGTATGAGGCTTGCTGTTATTATCTACATTACCTGCCACGTTGAACGACAAAAGTGTCGACTTGGTGACGTTAATATCAAAGTTCGCACGATAGTTGAAACGCTTGTAAGAATAACTTACATCATACGGCAGATTGAAACTGTTGAACAGACCGTCCTGCGTATAAGCTCCGGCCGAAATGAAATAACGCACCTTGTCCGTACCGCCCGACACACTCATGTTATGCTGGCTCTGCAACGCCGCGCTTTTCATGATGTAATCGGCCCAACGGGTATCCGGGAAACGTATAGGGTCGGAATGGGTACGGAATTTCTCCACAATCGTCGGCGAGAAAACCTCGTCTTGTCCGTCATTCTTCATCAACTGGTTATAGAAAGTGGCATACTGATACGAATTGGCCTGTTCCACCATCTTTGTCGGCTGAAGGATACTGGCAGAAGTAGAGAACGAAATTTTCGGCTTTCCTTCCTTACCGCGCTTGGTAGTAATCAAGATAACACCATTCGCACCACGGATACCAAACACCGCCGTAGCGGAAGCGTCCTTCAACACGGTCACGCTCTCGATTTCGTTCGGGTCAATGTCCGTCATGCTTCGTTCCACTCCGTCCACCTGAATCAGCGGAGAAGAATCACCGAAAGTAGCTTTACCACGCACCAGAATGTCGGCCGCATCCGCACCCGGCTCACCGGAATACTGCACCGTGGTCAAACCGGTCATCTGACCACCCAGCACATTAGTGACCGAACTTACCGGCGTACGCATCAGTTCTTCCGAACCGACACTGGAGATAGCTCCAGTCACACTTACCTTTTTCTGCACACCGTAAGCTACCACCTGCACTTCGCCCAGCATGGTAGAATTGTCGGACAATGTTACTTTCATGTCAGCTTTTGCCGGAACGGTTACCGAATTATAACCGATGAACGAGATAGTCAGTTTCTGTCCCGGTTTGGCATTAATCATAAACACTCCATCAATATCTGTAATAGTACCGATTGTGGTACCTTCAATGATGACATTCGCACCGATAACGGGTTCACCATTGCTGTCGACGACCGTTCCCTTGATATTGCCCTGCTGCTGAGTGGCCTCTACAGCCGCATATGCCTTTTCTCCTAAAAGCGGAGAGACAGCCACAGCCGAAAGAAGCATCGCCATGGGGAGAGCGGTACTTTTTATATAATTCTTTTTCTTATTCATATTGCCGTTTTAATTTTTGATTTTAAAAAGCTAACATCATGCGGAATTGCCCAGCACGTGAACCACGTTCACAAATCAAATTATATGCTCCTCCGTCCATACCATGAGTCCACTGAAACGTATCATTACGTTGAGTACTTGACCAATAATGTCCTGTCAAAGCACCATTATCAACAGATGTCATTTCTTCACCGCCAACCTTTATGATACTCTTATTAATATTAGTCAAATTATCAGCAACTTGCTGCCAGTCTTTAATAGAAGGAATATACCAAGGAGTCGCAGCAGAAGGAACTGCTACAGCATTACGATAGGCCACGATAAAGCTATAAGCATTATCGCAAGTAGAAGGAGAACCTTTACCTTCTTCTGTTACCATAGTCATCAAGACCGTATTGTTATAACCAAAGAAAGCCGGGAACATAGTCAATGCATCATTTTTCAAGTTACCATCACGATTTGAATTGCAGTAAACAAACTTACCAGCCCATTCCTCATCTGAATCAAACCATGTATCATAAGTTCCACTCTTGCTTGTGTGATACTGAGATGTAGCTGTTCCATCAGGTAAAACAGCATTATTTAAAGAAAGAACTAACCCATGAGAACAGTTAGGATAATCACGATACAAAGCATCCTGAGTTTCGGAACAAGCATCTGGAGCATACACATGCGGCTGAGGATTACCCACATAACATACAACACCAATTGCATTGTCAGGAACTGTTGCAGCATCTACACTTACCAGATTACCATCGGCACAAAGGTAATCACCAATCTGCAAGGTGTAATCTAGCTTATTAGCATCATTATCATTAATAATATACATTTTAGCCTTACCACTAGCCAGACTTCCTGCCGCACTAAATGCCATCTCCTTCGCTCCCTGGTAAGTTCCTGAAATGGAATAATTTGTTTCAGGTTTCACCAACGCCATGTACGTACCACTGGCCGCATCGTAATAAGGAGTGGTTTTCACGTCATTTATAAGAAGTTCTTTCGGCGCTACGTTCAGGCTATAATCGTCAAGACCTCCGTTCGTGAAATCATACACCAGATTAGGTATCTTCAGCACCGCCAAGGCCATTTCATGCAGCATGGTGAACGATACTTTTCCTTGAAGACGGCCGTCTTCCGCTTTGCTGGAGCTGGTCATCAGGTCGCTTTGGGTGTATTTCGTACCGCCCTGGTCGGCCGCAATCTGCCAGTTGCTTACCAATGAAGCGAAGGGGTCTTCCGCCGCCGCATCAAACTGAATGGATTCCTCGTCTGCCTGATAAGGATAATACGCATAGAAAGTAATGTTCTTGAAACGCTCGCTGTCATACTCAATCGGGTTACCTTCCAAGTCCCATTCTCCTTTTTCATTCATCGTAAACTTACGGTTGGCTACCCCTTCTACCACTTGTCCGTTTTCCACGGCATAGACCCCGATGGCATCTCCTTTCACAAAAGTGGTCTTGAAGTTCTCATCGGTAGCACGTCCTTCTGAAAGGTTCTGGAATCCTGCGTCGGTCACACTTATCTGGAACCCTTGCAAAGAAGAGCTTCCTTCCAGGCTTTCTTCCTGTGAACAGCCGGTGAAAGCCAGCAGTCCGGCAAAAGCCCAAGTTGAAATATGATTATATAGCTTCATAATCTTTAGAATTTAAAGTCAATTTATTGTTTTTCCACCGGAATAATTTCTTCCGTTTCCATTTCGCCCCATTCCGAACCTTCTGCTTTGGCTTCCGTACCCAATGCCTTCGCATCCGGAGTTTCTTCCTTATTTACTTCTGTCCACGGATTAATGTCTGTGCCTGAAATTTCAAGTACTGTGGGAGAAGCCGTCATATAATCATTGGCAGTCAACGTATAATTATAGGAGTAACCTGCCTTCATTTCCGGCCAGTCGCTTACCGGTATTTCCAGGAAATAATAAATTCGGCGGCCATCGGCAGTAGTCATCGCAGCTTCAATCTGAAGCCCTTCAGCTCCTATCGTCTGCGGAAGAAGATATGCGGTGAAAGTATGATCATTGTCCGCATTCAGCATCTGACGCAAATCGCTGACAGCCGCATCCTCTGCCACCGCAGCCACACCCGTTTCCGTGTCGAACGTACCGTTCCGCTTGATACCTACCAAGTAACATTCTATATCTGTCAAAGTCACCGGATTTCCTTCCGGGTCTGTTCCCGGCACAAACTCCAGGTTCACACGGCTCATGGCGTGGTTGAAGTTCAAATGCACATTCGGCTCGGCTTTTGTAGCCTTGGTAGAAGCGTAGAGGAAATCGAAGGCGGCACGTTCTTCGGGCGTATCCTGATTTTCGGAAGTGATTTCTACTATCTGCACGGGAGGCACAGTTCCTTCTTCTCCTACGTGAGGATAATAAGCGGTCACATCGTACTCCTCATTTCCAAGCAACCAGATTTCATCAAAACGGTTGATGGCGGTAAATGAATTGTCGGCGGCATTGTAACGGTAGAACACATTTTTCTGTGTAGGTCCGCAGGAAATGCTCACCTCATCGCCGTCATCCCAGGTCACTCCAGTCACACGGGATACATCCTGCGAATTCTGTTCGTTGATTGACGCGCTGAAAGTGACTTTCGCCCCTTCGTCGCCAGCAAATTTTACATCGGTGTCCTGCCCGCAACTTACAAGCAGCAATGCGGCTAAAGCCGCCATGGAACTAATGTTTTTCATACATGTGTTTTTTAATAAAATTGTTAATCGTTTTTATTGACTTGTATATAACTTTTGTTTCTTTCGCCATTATTTAAGGTTCTTATTTTTAATTTGCATCGCAATATTACAGAAAATTTAAATATACAAAAGTCCATAATTGTACAAATACATGGAATTTTGTACAGATTCTCCCCCTCATATACACACAAACGGCTTTTAGCCATAACCCAAAGGGATATATCCAACCGCAAAAGCTTTTTTTACACCTTTCCCATTTCATTGAGAAAAAGCCGTGCCGCACACCGGTTTATCGACCGAAAACAGGAAAGCCTTCTCTATAGACCCAGACAGTTACATGCGTTTTTAATTCATAAAAAGATAAGTTCCGGACTATTTCTCCCGATATACTTTTCCCATTTTTCCAACCAGAAAAATCATCTCTAAAAAAACCTGTCAACTTTGTCAGGAATTAATCTTCAAACTGACAACTATTTTCAGTACACTTCAAACGCAAGTGCGTTTAGATTCAAACGCAAGGACGTTTGGATTCAAACGCAAGGACGTTTTACCTTAAACGCACTTGCGTTTTTTATCCCTCTTTCCGTACTTCTTGAAGAAATTATTCTACATTTTTTCTGCAAAACGCTTGCATATTCAAAAATAAGTCGTACCTTTGCACCCGTGATTGAGAAACACCTCAACACAAAGTCAGGATGGCCCGTTCGTCTATCGGTTAGGACGCAAGATTTTCATTCTTGAAAGGGGGGTTCGATTCCCCCACGGGCTACGAAAAAAATAACGCACACGGTACTCCGGTGCAAGAGGATGGCCCGTTCGTCTATCGGTTAGGACGCAAGATTTTCATTCTTGAAAGGGGGGTTCGATTCCCCCACGGGCTACGAAAAAAGGTCTGAACTTTCGTTCAGACCTTTTCTTTTATACTCTACTCTGATTCTATCAGAAGATTACACCCAGACGGAAACCGGCATGATTCTGCCCCTCAATGTCGCAAGTCAATGTCTGCGTCTTGTTCGTAGCATAACTGTAGTAGCCGGCTACATGGAATCCCCATTTCTTTCCTGTCGGATAAATTTTCAGACCGATTTCCGGAGAAACATAAAATCCCCATGATTTGTCGTACACACCTCCGCTACCAAAATAAGTGGTATTACGGGCAAACATAGCACCTGCCTTCACTCCGATGTAAGGCTTTACATAACGGTTGGTAGAGAGATTATATGACCCCATCACACCAAACGGCACTTGAAACGCCGAACGCTGCTGATCGGTAGTGAGTGACTCCGTAGGTGACAATGACAACGTCTGACGTCCCACATACTTATGATTGGTATGGAAAGAAGCAAAGACTCCAGCTTCCCAACGAGGCGTAAACTGATAGCCCAACTCATAGCTCATTCCCCATCCGCTCAACTTATCTGCAAAATCAGTGGAAAAAGGTGCATTCATCTGCCAGTCCACTTTCAAAGTAGTCTTGCTGATATCGTATTGCGAAAATCCTTTTACAGCCACTCCCAGACACATAAAGGCCAGCAGTGTCATCTTTTTCAATATATTTATCTTCATTTCAAATTCCTCCTCTAATTAATTAACCGATTTGATATAAGGTGACTGCTCAAAAGCCTGTACCACCGAATTCTGCAACATCATCTGATTAAACTGTCCGCTGTACTGGAATCCTGATGCGCTGGCATACCACACCACCGGAAGATTTTTCTGTGTGCCGTCCTCATCGGCAGTCAGGTCGACCATCTCCATCACCAAGGTATTGGTATTATAGGAATAGGACACAGGATACGGATAATACCATCCGGACCAAGGGCCCCAGAAACCATAATCCCACCAGCCGCCCCAATAGCCACCGGTAATGACCTGAGTTGTCTGAGCCACGTAGGAAAGCTGCAAGCCCACATTGGCTTCTTCCTTCTTTTCCGGATCAAGGATACGGGTGTATCCGCGTGCATCCATTTCTGCGGCAACCTTATTAATAATCGCCTTTGCATTTTCATCCTTCCAGTAGGTAGCCCGATGACCACCTGCCTCTAAAATACTGTCAGGCAAGAAATACGTTTTATAACCACCAAAGTCGGCATCCTTGTCATAATCGGTGTAGACCACCAGATCCGCGTCCAACTGATTCATGTCAGGGTCTTTCTCACAAGCCGACAACCCCAACAACAGACACGCAAAAAACAACATCTTTCTCATAATTCATCTTGTTTTATCAAATTGAACGTCCTTTAAATACTGAGCTCTTGAAAGCCGGAAGTATCACCCCATTTAGGGTCAGACGATTGGAATTAAAATTCGGAGTAATGGTAACCGTAGCATTATTCGTTCCCTTCGGCATGCTGATGTCCAGACGAGCCGAAATGCCGACACCCATTACATTCATGGATAAATAGAGCGTCCCCCTCTTGTCAGTCCTCATCTCATAAGAAGAGACCTTTCCATTTACCGTTACGCCTCCCAGTCCGTTAGGACCTGCCGCCGGAATATTGAAAGCCACCTGCACCACTGCATCTTCTCCATCTACAGACACAAAGTTGGTATTCGATGTGACGTAAGCCGTCTGCCCATACTTGAACACCACCTGGTCTGCTTCAAGGGTAAACTTCTTTGCATTGATAGCTTCCACTGCTTCTGCATGCTGGATACTGTCTATTTTCTCTTGAAGAGCTTTCTTTTCTTCTTTGGTCAACTCAACTTCTTGAGCCTGAATATGTCCGACCATCAAGGCCAGTGCGCATATCAGAATTGATACCATCTTTTTCATAAATCTATGTCTTTAATTGATTACATACTATAAACAACGAATTCAGCGTTTTGCTGCATAATTCCTGTTTAAAAAAGTATAATGTATTTCCCCCTTTTCAAATAAAATTGTTATCTTTAGAATATATAAAGAAAAAATCTATTCATAACCTTTAAAAAACCGTACCATGACACACATCAGCGAAATAACCTTATTGATTGCCGTCATTGCACTGGCCCTCTGGCCGGTCGTATTGTTCGCCCTGCGCTTCTTGCGCGAGCGTCAGAAACGGTTGGAATACATTGAAAGAATGACAAAAGACGAACAGGACGAAGTCACGACAAAAGACCTTGTCATCAGCGTACTGAAGAAAATAGGCTGCCAGCCTAAGGTGAATGAAGAAAATCACATCACCTTTAAATATCAGGGAGACGATTTCTATATTGCGGCAGAAGAAGAGAACCGATTTATCATGATCTGGAATCCATGGTGGGGCTCCATCAATGCCGACAACGAAGCGCTTCCTTATCTGAAAGAGATTATCAATTTGGCCAATGTAAACTCACTGGTCACTACCGTCTATATGGCGGACGAGGATGAGAAGACCATCGGACTACACTCCCGTTGCCACACGTTCTTCTCTCCCAGAGAAGGAGAGCTGGAAGAACACATGAAAATGCTGCTGGACTATTTCTTTGACATGCACAATGTGATAAAGGACAACATGAACCAGTTAGGCCAGGCAGCCATCAACGAGGAAGAGAAAAAAGAACGCGTAAAAGTAAAAGGTTTTTCCGCCTATAAGGACAACACCATGCCTATTGAGGCGAAGAAAGAGGAAGAGAAGAAAGAGTAGGTTCTTCGTCGTGCTTCCGCATACTGAATTCACAGCCGCAATACTGCTGGTTATAGAAATCGTACTCTTTTCAGCAGTTGGTTGCGCCGGTCTTGAAGTCCGCCTTTCCGCCAATTCTGTTCCCAGAAGAGGGTGCCCGGATAGAGCGCGGCGGCACGGCGTCCGGCTTCATTGATTTGTTCCAGGCTTTTCCAGCGCGAAGAGGCGAGGGTAGTGGTGAATACGGAGAAACCGTGTTCGGAGGCGTAGCGGGCTGTCTCTGTCAGGCGCAGGGTGAAGCACTTCAGGCAACGGCTGCCGCGTTCCGGTTCGTGCTGCCAGGCCTTGCATGGTGTGCAGCCAGTGTGCATAATCGTAGTCTGCATCGATGAAATCGATGTTTTTGGAGGTTACGAAACGGATAGCCTCGGTTTTTCCTTATCTCATATTCCGCCTGCGGATAGATGTTGGGATTGCAGTAGAATACGGTGGGGCGTATGCCGTTCTCCAGCATGCACTCGATGATGGCAGAGGAGCAAGGTGCGCAGCACGAATGCAGCAGCACCTTGCGGTCACCGTTGGGTGTTTGGACTTTCAACATTATACTTTCAGTTTAATCTTGCCTTTCACCAGCAGGCCGGTCAGCCCCACAATGACAAGCGAGAAGACGAGGGACTTGAGCAGCCCCGGTACACCGCTTCCCAATGCTTCGGGATAGTGCAGATGCAGCAGTTGCTGGACAGCATACCAGATGTAAGGGATAATATAGCAGGTCAGCGTTGCCGTACCTGCAGGTTTGATGATATCGAACCAGTTGGTTTTGCCTTTCACGTCCGTCAGCCAGTAGAAGAAACCGAACAGCGGGAAGAACATGGCGAGGCAGTAGAACAGCCATGTCGGTGTGGCTTGTATTTTGGATATAATCCAGAACGGGTGTGAGACGAGGGCAAGGACAAGCATTCCTACGCCGAGGGCACAAAGCATGCCGATGAATCGTCCCGGCCGTTCCCGGTCGGCATAGCGCTGCATGAGCAGGGAGGTCAATACGCCGGACATACCGAAGGCATGCAGTGTCCAGTCACTCGGGATAAAGGGAAGCAGGATAATCCGGCTGCCGTACTCTCCCGGTATCAGGTCTGAATGGCTGATTACGGCAAGCAATACGACCACGAACCAGGCAATGGCATTCTTCCGCAGGCTTTCCCGGGTGAACAGATAGATGCCTGCACATACCGCATACGTCCAGCCGATAAGTCCGAGGATGCCCCACCAGCTTATCTGGAACGGTTTCCCGTTCATGTCCTTGTAGATGACCGAGGAAGGCGAGCAGCAGCACGCCTGCTGTTTTCATTGCGGTGAAAAGGGTCTTTTTCGTTCCTTCCGCTTTGGGATATACCCCCCAGGTGAGGAAGAAACCGATGACCATCAGGATTGGAGAACCATTGGTGCGATAGCACCGCCTTCGATGCCTCCGCTGTTCAGTGAAAACACGTCCCATGGCAATCAGATGCCACTGTCCGCCAGAAGACTATGGGCCACGAACCTTGCAGGGTGTTGTCTCCCTTTTTGTACCGGTTTTGTATGGCAAAGGATACGGACATGCCCA
>ENA-OQHF01000567-OQHF01000567.1-human-gut-metagenome-genome-assembly--contig:-NODE-567-length-22429-cov-5.300466_pt1 | contig 22429 bp, 23 predicted proteins | sample MGYA00242559_ERZ504709 | MGnify/ENA primary metagenome ERZ504709 (study PRJEB26092, sample SAMD00036203) | human gut metagenome | host: Homo sapiens | study: EMG produced TPA metagenomics assembly of... | reverse complement strand
AAACTGATCAGTGCTCTTAGCGGTGGCGAGCGTGGTCGCGTTTCTCTGGCAAAGCTGATGCTTTCCGAAGCGAACTTCCTGATTCTCGATGAGACCGACCAACCACCTGGATATCGTATCCAAAGAAATTCTGGAACAGGCGCTGAAACACTATACCGGAACTGTACTGTATGTGTCTCACGATCGTTATTTTATTAATCAGACCGCGACCCGGATCCTGGAGCTTACAAATCAGGCAATGGTCAATTATATCGGTAATTATGACTATTATCTGGAGAAAAAAGAAGAACTGACACAGATTTATGCACCGAAGGAGGAAGAAGCTGTTGCAGATGTTTCAGCATCTGCAACCAAACTTGACTGGAAACAGCAGAAAGAAGAACAGGCGAGACTTCGAAAACGGGAGAATGATCTAAAAAAAAACAGAAGCAGAAATCGAAAAGCTGGAAACCAGAGACGGTGAGATTGATGAAGAGATGGCACAGCCGGAGATTGCTGTCAATGTGGTGGAATGTGTGCGGCTTTCAAAAGAAAAGGCAGCAATTGCAGAAAAACTGGAAGAACTGTATGCAAAATGGGAGGAACTGGCGTAAACTATGAGAAACACGCTCTGCGAGTTTCTCATAGTTATCGCGGCCTCTACACTCCGTTTCGGTCGTTGCTAAACAAGCGCCACTGGCGCTTAGCAACGCCAAGGTCTCGTGCAAGCACGGACTTTGGCTCGTTGCTCATGTAAATTAAAGTCCGTGAATGATCTGAAAACTGTTTTCAGGTCATTCACGGACTTTTTATGTCAAGGTGGTTCGATGGTTATAACTGTTTGAATCCCTGCACCTTGTGTTTTTGGTGCCATGTCTGTTTAGAGTGCAAGAAGTTTTTGAATGTCCAGTTTTCCCCATCCCTGGCGGTTTCTTGGATATCCGAGATCCAAACAGGATTCCCGCAGCAGCATTTTTACTTCCACATTTGTAAGAAAAGGATCTTTCTGTAACAACAAAGCAATAGCTCCCGAAACTCTTGGTGTGGACATCGATGTTCCGCTTTTGATGGCATAGCTGTTTCTTTTGTTGGCACAGGAGATCACATCTGCCCCGGGGGCCACCAGATCCGGTTTGCAGACACATTCTGCTGTGGGACCGGCACCGGAGACAGAACTGATCCGGTCCAGCATATCACTTGCTCCCACAGTGATCACTTTCTTACTACTGCCCGGGGCTGTGACACTTCCATATGCAGGTCCCATATTACCGGCTGCGGTCACCACAACAAAGCCCTGATCCCATGCCTGTTCCACTGCTTTTATCAGTCGTGCGGCAGCTTTTGAATCCATTGCGGCAGCGCCCACAGAAATATTGATGATTCGTATTCCATAGAGGTTCTGATTGAAAGAGATCCACTGGAGTGCCCGTAAAACATCCTGTAAGCGTCCGTTTCCACGCCTGTCGAGTACTTTTGCAGCAACCAGGTGACACCCGGGTGCAACACCCTGATAGCGTCTGTCACTGGCTGTTCCGTCGCCGGCAAGAATTCCTGCCACATGTGTTCCGTGTCCGGAGTCATCATAAGGGTAAGGACGGTGTCCGAGAAAATCCTGAAATCCCCGGATCCGTTCACCAAAATCGATATGGGGATACAGTCCGGTATCTAAAATGGCAACGCCAATACCGGTTCCTGTCCATGTATTTGTGTACATAGAAAATCCGGCCTTTTTTCTATGGTATGATATAAAAGGTGAAAGGGAAAGCGGAAACGGTGCATATAGTAAAAAAAAGACCAACAGGTATGATATGAGTCAGCACCAGGATGCTATCTATGCAAATGACAGAATAGATCTGATCCTTCCATACGGAAAAATTGACGAGGAATTCTATCAGCAGATCATTGCTCCGTATGAACCTACTGTGATCAACGATCAGTTTGTAGTGATCCATATACCGATTCGGCCGAATGAACTTCTTGAAAATATACGGTTTGTGTACAGTCTGGTTCCGAATCTGTATATTCCTCTGGATACAACCAGTCTGGAAGTCAGCGGAATCCTGCAGACACAAAATCAACCAGGGCTGAATCTTCATGGAAAAAATGTGTTACTGGGATTTGTGGATACGGGAATCAATTATACGCATCCGGCTTTTTTATCAGCAGATGGACAGACGCGGATCGTGGAAATCTGGGATCAGACAGTGCCCTCTTCCACCGGGGACGGACCTTTCGGGTATGGGACCGTCTATACGGCAGAACAGATCCGAGAGGCAGTAAATCTGGAAAATCCTCTTTCCCTTGTGCCGGTGACAGATCCGGAAGGACATGGAACCTTTATAGCGGGGGTAGCTGCCGGAAGTGAAAACCGGCAGCAGGAATTCATCGGAGCAGCCAATGAGGCTCAGATTGCGGTAGTGAAGCTAAAGGAAGCAAAACAGCCGCTTCAAAATTTTATTTTTATTCCGGAGAGAAACCGGTATATCAGGAAAATGATATTATGACGGGAATTCAGTATCTTGTGGAACTGGCAGAACGCCTCAAGCTGCCGTTGGTGTTGTGTCTGGCACTGGGGAGTAACCAGGGAGATCATATGGGATATACCCCCCTTGATCTCACTTTACAGAGACTGGGTACGGTTCCGGGAATTGTCTGCGTTACTGCAGCGGGAAATGAAGCAGGAAAGGCACATCATTATTTTGGTAATGTTACAGGATATACCCAGCCCGCATCTGTGGAAATTCTGGTTCCCGAGGGCTGTCCTGGATTCTTTGCAGAACTGTGGGGCTTTCCACCGGAACTGTTCTCGGTAGGCTTTCGCTCTCCTTCCGGGGAGATAATTCCGCGGATACCGGCAAGGCTTGGACAGATGCAGAATATTCCGTTTTTTCTTGATCGTACCCACATTGAACTATATTATGAAGTAATACAGAGTACTTCCGGCAGTCAGCTTATTTTTCTTCGTTTTGTTATGCCCACACCGGGAATCTGGACGATACAGGTCTATGCATCCGGTAATACCAGAAGTGAATTCCATCTGTGGCTTCCCATAAGTGGATTTGTGTCTTCGAATATCAGCTTTCTTATGCCGGATCCTTATACAACCATCACAGCACCGGGAAATTCCCCATATGTGATTACTGCAGGGGCTTACGATGCTTACAGCAAAAGTATCTATCTCAATTCCGGCCGTGGCTATACAAGAAATCAACAGGTTAAGCCGGACCTTTGTGCCCCGGGGGTGAAGGTGTCCGGACCGGGAATCAGGGACAGTTATGTACAGCGGGACGGAACGAGTGTTGCTGCTGCCCTGACAGCGGGAAGCTGTGCTCTTTTGATGGAATGGGGACAGAAATTGCCGTTTTCCCGCTATCTGTCAACCTATGAGATGAAGAATCTTCTGATTCGCGGAGCAATCAGGAATCCGGATCTTTTTTATCCCAACCGGGAATGGGGATATGGAACACTGGACATTTATCAGGTGTTTCGTGCGATTTCCACAACTTAAAAACTTTTTGGTGAATCCGTAACCATCTGTATGTCCATTCCATAAGATGAAGTGTAATCAATCCTAAACGGAGGAATACTTCAATGAGTGATATCACTGCTACAAACTGCGGATGCGAACGGGACTGTGGATGTAACAATGGATGTAACGGCGGATGCAACAATGGATGCAATGGAAACGGACTGTTTAATTTCTGGGGCGGAAACGGAAACTGTAGCTGCATTCTCTGGATCTTGATCCTTCTGGCTTGCTGCGGAAATAATGATGGCTGTGGCTGCGGAAACAATGACAACAACTACTGCCTGATTCTGCTGATCCTTCTGTGCTGCGGCGGATGCGGAAACGGCTGCTTCTAAACGTGTCTGAAAAAGGCTTTTCTTGAGCTGTGAGTCCCAATTTGTGGGAAATTTTATCCGAATGAGGGTAAAATATACCGCAAATTGGGGCTTGCAGATTACGGAAATGATTTTTTAGACACGCTTTAGTACATCGTTTCGTTAATAACTGTATTATTTCCCTGCGCCTGCGGTGTCTGTTCTCTGCCGCAGGCGTATATCTACATAATAGTGTGATGTGAATTAAGTCAAAGGATGACACGTGACAGTTATTGCCGGGAGTCCGGGGAAAAGAGATAGGAAATCCTGATATGCAATGTACTAAAAGGCAGGTACGTTCAATGGTTACGCACCTGCCTTTTGACAATATAGAATAGTTATATTAGCATGTCGCATACATGATTATATGTGTTTGATTGTATAGCTTCCATAACCACTCTCGCAGATCGAACTCTCAAAGAAGTAGGCAGCAGCACGGATCAGATATCCGGTATCTTCACTTCCTGCGGTTTCATAAGGCGAATGCATGGCCAGCTGTGGAAGGCCGATATCTACGGTATTTAACGCTACCTGTGTGTTGGAGATATTACCAAGGGTAGAGCCACCTGCCATATCAGAACGGTTTAAAAAGGTCTGATATGGTACATCTGCCCGTTTGCAGATTTCCTGGAAGATACCTGCGGCCATGCCGTCTGTAGTATATTTCTGATTGGCACTGTATTTGATCACAATACCTCCATTCATATACGGACGGTTGGTCGGACACGCCTTATCTGTATAGTTTGGATGTACGGCATGAGCATTATCTGCGGAGATCATAAAGCTGTTTGCCAGATATCTTCGGTAAGCGGACTGGTTTTTTCCCATTGCTTCACAGATGCGGATCAACGTATCGCGAAGCAATGTAGAAGCAGCCCCCTGCTTGCTAGAACTTCCCACTTCTTCATTGTCAAAGACACAGTGAAGCGGAATACTTTCTCCGTCCTGTGCCTGTAAGAAACCTTCCAGTGACGAGAATGCACACTGAAGATCGTCCAGACGACCGCAGGAAATATATTCTCCCGAAGCACCCCATACAGTACCGGGAGTCCGGCTGTATACATAAAGATCGTGTGCCAGAATATCTTTCCGGGCAACACCGGCAAGTGCTGCCATTTGTTCCATAAAGGTTCCTTTTGCGTTTTCATCTCCATACAGAGGAAGGAGCTCTTTCTGCGGATTAAACGGAACGCCGTTGTTGGCATCACGGTTCATGTGGATCGCGAGGCTTGGAATCATCACCAGGTCCTCTTTAACATCCACCAGTTTTGTGACAATCTGCTCTCCGTCTTTCACTACCAGGCGGCCAGCTACGGACAGCGGACGGTCAAACCACGGAGCGCAGAGCATACCGCCATATTTCTCTACGTTCAGTTTTACATAATGTCCTTCTGCCTCTATCTCCGGGTTCTCTTTAATCTTGAACATCGGGGAATCGCTGTGGCTTGCCATGATCTGAAAGCCTTTCCACTCCTTTGCCGGGATACGGAAGGCAATGATGGATGAGCCGTTGCGGATCACATAGTATTTTCCACCTGCCTGCAAGTTCCAGTCAGATCCCTCAAGAAGTGGCTGGTAGCCTTCTGCCTTCAGTCTGCATCGCATCGCTTCGATCGCATGAAATGCAGTCGGACTGTTTTCAATGAAAGAAAATAATTTTTCTGTTGTCATATTATGCATTTTTTTTACCTGTACTTGCATGAATTCCACGGTTTTCATCTCCGGCTTCATTGACACCGAATTCGTAGTCGTTGCCCGGCAGAATGATGTTCAGCAGAATACCTGCGATTGCTGCGATAGCAAGTGCTGTCAGGGTAATTGGAGTGCCTGCGATGGTAAAAGTGATACCATTGCTGAATCCAAGACCGCAGACGAAGATGACACCTGCGATGATCAGGTTTCTTGATTTGGTCAGGTCTACTTTGTTTTCCACCACGTTACGCACACCGATTGCAGAAATCATACCATACAGCATAAAGCTGACACCACCGATGATTGAAGATGGCATGGTACTGATGATGGCGGATACTTTCGGGATAAAGCTGATGATGATCGCAAAGCATGCAGCGATACGGATAACCAGCGGATCATGTACACGGCTCAGTTCCAGAACGCCGGTATTTTCTCCGTAGGTGGTATTGGCCGGTCCGCCGAGAAGGCCTGCCAGAGCTGTAGCAAGACCATCTCCAAGCAGTGTTCTGTGAAGTCCGGGTTCTGCCAGAAAGTTTTTCCCAACCGTCGCAGAGATGGCAGACATATCACCTACGTGTTCCATCATAGTTGCGATAGCGATCGGAGCCATAACGAGGATGGCAGTCACGTCAAATTTTGCGAACTGCATCGGCGGAAGACCTATCCAGTTTGCAGTACTTACAGAAGAAAAGTTCAGGATGGCAGAGCCGTCCGGATTGGTAATTCCCATCGCGTTCATGATCAGTGCAACCACGTATGAGATCACAACCCCCATCAGTATCGGGATAATTTTAAACATACCTTTTCCCCAGATGTTAAAGATGATAATTACGGCCAGAGCAACAAGTGCGAGAAACCAGTTGGTGGAAGCATTGTTGATCGCAGAACCGGCAAGAGTCAGTCCGATACAGATGATGACCGGTCCGGTTACTACCGGAGGAAGGAACCTCATCACACGTTTTACGCCCACCAGACGAATGATCAGAGCAAGCACCAGATACATCAAACCGGCTACAACCACACCACCGCAGGCGTACGCAGCTTTGTCATTAACACTCATGGTTGCATACATACCGGTGTTCAGGTTGGCTACTGTTGAAAATCCCCCAAGGAAAGCAAAGGAAGATCCAAGAAATGCAGGAACCTGGAACCTGGAGCACACATGGAATAACAGAGTGCCGAAACCTGCACAGAACAGAGTTACGGCGACGGTCAGTCCGTGTGTCGGACCTTCACCACAGGCATCTGTAAAATAGCTGTTTACCAGAATCGGAACCAGAATGGTTGCACCGAACATGGCAAACATATGCTGCAGACCAAGGATCAACATTTTGGGGATTCCGAGTTGTTTGGCATCGCGAATCACATCATTTGTTTGATTTGTCATAACGTCTCCTTTTTCTTATTGTATTATTTTTTGCCTGTTCTATTATAGGGGTATTTCTGGTGGATTGCAAGGGAATTCCTTTCGGTTTTCGCTCCAGACATTCGATATCCAGTTCGTAGAGTGCGTTTCCATCAATAACAAGTTTTTGCGTCTTTCTTTTTCGATTTTCCATACCGGATACTTCCTTTCAAAAGTCACATTCCTGCTTATATCTTATGCAGCCGGCTTCTCTTTTTCCGATGTGAAGCATAAGATAGTAGAAAAAACGGGGAAATTATATGAATGAAGACCATATAGCTCCGATGACACCTCTGGATCAGATGCTGGCTCAGGATTCTTTACAGATGCTGAAAGCCGCCGTCCCTTATTTTCCGGCAGATGTACAGCGGGTTTTTGCTTTGTATGCAAAAATGATGGAACTTTCCCATACAATTGCAATGTTTTCCGGAGGTCCTGCAGAACTGATGATGATGTCCGAAGAGTCCGGAGCTTCGCAGCCACTGGATATTCTGCAGCAGCTTCGAACGTATGCAGGTGAAAGCCAGAAAGAAATGATTGATCAGATCTTATTTGCCTTTCACGCACTGGAGATTTTGCAGATGCCTCAGGAACCTGCAGATCCGCTTGGATAAGGAGGTAAAAGTTTTATGACTCAGGAATGGATGAAGGATTCGACACTGGAAGGAATTGATCCGGCCAAGATGGCACTGTTACAGTCTCTGATACAACAGGGAAGTAAAAAAAATCAGAACGAAATGCTTGCATTTTTAATGTCCGCAGCAGCCAATTCAAAGAAAAACGGACTGCAGTTCAGCCCCGGAGAGATGGATATGATTACAAAGGTGTTAAAAAAAGGAAAATCATCACAGGAAATTGCAAAAATGGATCGGATCTTGTCGATGATGAAAATGCTTCGGAGGGGATAAAACGATAAAATTATCGGAAGATTCAAAAAGAAGAGATATCTGTAATTACTTCACAAATATCTCTTCTTTATATATTTTATAATTTTCAGTTGTTGTATTCTATTCCTGCATGGAAAGAACACTGCGGTTCTGCCACAGGTATGTGATCAGAGAAATCACGGTCAGGATCAAAGAAGCATAGATCAGAATCTGCTCCACAATCACAAAACCACCACCCAGGTTTGCAATCAGAATGATGATCATAAACATCTGGCAGACAGTTTTACATTTGCCCCAGTAATTAGCTGCGATAACTACGCCATTATCGGAAGCGATCAGTCGGAAACCACTGATAACGAATTCGCGTCCGATGATGATGATAACGATCCAGCTCGGGATCCGGGACATATCAACCAGGCAAATCATGGCAGAACAAACCAGCAGTTTGTCTGCCAGTGGATCCATGAACTTTCCAAAATTAGTTACCAGATTATCCCGTCGCGCCAGATAGCCATCCAGCATATCAGTCAGACTTGCTATAACAAAGATAGCAAGTGCCATCCATTTGGACCAGGCGCTAAAATTTCCAAGAAGAAATACTACAAAAAACGGATCAAAATAATACGAAGCATCGTAAGTTTATTCGGTGTATTCATCTGCAATCTCTCCTATCAAATCATATTCCAGGGATCCTGTTACGTGTGCTTTTACAAAATCACCAGACATCAGAAGTTCTCCGGTATTGATAAACATATAACCATCAATGCCCGGTGCATCTGCGTACGTACGTCCCACATAAGCATTTTCATCTGCTACTTTTCCCTCTATCATCACAAGATAGTCTTTTCCCACACAGCTTTCTCCTCGTTCCAGAGAAATTTCCTGCTGCAGTTCCATAAGTTCTGCCTGGCGATCCTGTTTGACTTTTTCCGGAATCTGGTCCTCCATAGTTGCTGCCGGTGTATCTTCTTCCGGAGAATACGTAAATACACCAAGACGGTCAAATTCCATCTGATCCACAAATTCCATCAGTTCCTCATGATCTTCCTGAGTTTCTCCCGGAAAACCGGTAATCAGCGTGGTTCGAAGGACAATATCCGGGATCTCTCTGCGAAGAGTAGAAACCATGTCGATCAGCTGCTGTTTTGAAGTACGTCTTCCCATTCGTTTCAGGATTTTATCACTGGCGTGCTGGATTGGCAGATCCAGATAATGACAGATTTTTTTCTCATCACGAATCGTCTCGATCAGCTCTGGATAGATTTCTTCCGGATAACAGTACAGAACACGGATCCAGACAATTCCGGGAATCTTACAGAGCTCTTTTAATAACAGGTGCAGTGATTTCTTACCATAAAGATCTGTTCCGTAGATGGTGGTTTCCTGGGCTACCAGAATCAGTTCTCTGACGCCCTGTTCTGCCAGCTGTTTTGCCTGCTCAATCAGAGTTTCCATGGGAACGCTGCGATAGTTTCCTCTGATTTTCGGAATGATACAGTAAGTACAGTGTTTGTTACATCCTTCGGCTATCTTCAGATACTCATAAAAACCGCCGGTTGTGATCATACGCTTGCCGGGCATCTGCGGTATGCCCTCCAGTGGTGTAAATACATGACTTACTTTTCCTTTCAGGGCTTCATCAACGGCATCTAAAAGAGCTGCCTGACTGTTAGTACCTAGAACGGCATCTACTTCCGGGATCTCTTTTGTGATCTCTTCTTTGTAACGCTGAGCAAGACAGCCGGTCACAATCAATGCTTTCAGATTGCCTTTGGTTTTATAGTCAGCCATCTCAAGAATCGCCTGAATACTTTCTTCTTTTGCATCATGGATGAAACAACAGGTATTGACGACAATCACATCTGCCTGCGATTCATCATCGGTCACTTCGAATCCATGGCTTACCAGCGCCCCCAGCATCTCTTCTGAATCAACCAGATTCTTGTCACATCCGAGAGACATGAAAAATATATACATAGATTAATAAATCCTTTCCATTGGTTAAAAAAGAGATGCCAGCACGCTCATGCAGCATCCCCTCTTATTGACCTGATTATTCTTCTGCGGTTTTGTCTTCCGCTTCCAGTTCTTTTTCAAGAGCTGCTTCTGCCTCAGCTTCTTCTACATCTTCAGTGTCCGGGATGATAGTTACTTTTCCTTTATAAACCTCATCTACGGCGATAGAAAGTGGCTTATTCAGCGAATAACTTACCATCGGTTCCGCACCTGCGATCAGCTGTCTAGCACGTTTGCTGGTAGCAAGAACGATGGAATATCTGCTGTTGCATACAGGAGTATCGCTCTCCTCAACGTCTTTGTTTACTGCCTGGATTAATTCTGTATAAGATGGATGTATCATAATTTATTCTCCTTTCATTTCTTTGAGTTCTTTTTGTATATCAGCAACCAGATCAAGATTCTCAGAGACCTTCAGGTGCTCGCTTTGAATCAGCTGGTGAACTTCCTTTACACAAGTATCCAGATCATCGTTGATGACCAGATACTGATAATGATCCATGATCTCGGATTCTTCCGCAGCACGGCGCATACGGTCGTTGATCACGTCCATGGTTTCCGTTCCACGATCTATCAGACGGTGTTTGAGCTCTTCCGCAGATGGCGGGGTTACGAATAATAACAGAGCCTGCGGATTCTTTTCTTTTACTTTCAAGGCACCCTGCACTTCAATTTCCAGAATGACATCTTTACCGGCAGCCAGCTGTTCTTCTACATAAGCTTTCGGTGTGCCGTAATAATTATCTACATATTGTGCATATTCATACAGCGCATCCTGACGGATCAGTTCTTCAAACTCTTCTTTTGTCTTAAAAAAATATTCCCGTCCGTTTTCTTCTCCCGGCCGCGGATTCCTTGTAGTCGCCGAGATGGACAGTGCATAACATTCATAGTTCTTCATCAGTTCTTTGACTACTGTTCCTTTTCCGGCACCTGAGAAACCGGAAATAATTACCAGACTTCCTTTTTTACTCATCCAGATCACCTTTTTCTTCTATAATTTTTTCTGCATGAAGACGCTTTCCGATAGTATCCGGCTGTAATGCCGACAACACCAGAAATCCTTCCTGGGTGACAAGTACTGCTTTTGTTCGCCGTCCCTGGGTAGCGTCGATCACTATCTTCTCTTCTTTTCCTTGCTGCACCATTCGTTTGACCGGAGCAGCATCCGGACTGACTACGGCAACTATTTTGTCACGGTTGACTATATTACCGAATCCGATATTAATAAAACCGGCCATTGCGTGCCCTCATTCTGCGGATTATTCAATATTCTGAATCTGCTCCCGCACTTTCTCAATCTCTGTTTTCAGGTCAATTGCCAGATTGGATGTTTCCAGATCATTTGCCTTGGACAGTATGGTGTTCGCCTCCCGGTTCATCTCCTGTGCTATAAAATCCAGCTTTCGGCCAATGCCTTCACCATCGGCGAGTACTTCCTTCATATGACGGATGTGACTTTTCAGACGAACTGTTTCTTCATCTGTGCAGATCTTGTCTGCATAGATGATAACCTCTGACGCGATTCGGCTTTCTTCAATCTGTGTATCGCTTAACAGTTCTTTCATCTTATCTTCCAGTTTCTGCCGGTACTCCTGGAGAATCTGCGGTGAACGCTCCTCCACCATTCCAACTTTTTCAAACATCTGATCAAGTTTCTGCAAAAGATCAGTCCGGAGGTTCTCCCCTTCCGTCTTCCGTGTCTCAACAAACTGTTCACAGGCTTTCCGGAGTACCTGTTCCAGAAGTCCCCATAATTCTTTTTCATCCGAATCCACTTCTTCCATTGTAAATACATCCTGGAACCTGCCAAGCTCCGCTGCGGTGATGTCGTTACAGATACCAAAGGTATCTGCCATCTTCTTAAAATATGCCATATACTGGCTAGCTACGTCCTGATTATACTGCAAAATCATGTGAGACTGTGTAAAATCCTCGTAACTGATAAAGATATCGACCTTTCCTCTCAGCATGTACTCTTTTAACAGTGTACGGATTGCACTGTCGAAAAAGCTGAGCTTTTTCGGCATCTTGATGTTAAAATCCAGATACCGATGATTTACAGATTTGATTTCGACCGTAAATTTATGCTGTTCGTCCTGTGCCTCGGCTCTTCCAAATCCTGTCATGCTTTTAATCATAATAGTTTTCTCACCTTAAATAATTTCTTAATTATTGCTTAATATGCATATGTTTTTATTATAAGTCATTACAAAACCCTAGTCAAATCCTTTTTTTTCTGTTATAATAAAAATATTCAAAGAAGGAGTGTGTTTTTATGGCTTTTGACGGAATCACAATTGCAAATATTGTAACAGAATTAAATCAGACCATCACCGGCGGTAAGATCAACAAGATCGCCCAGCCGGAAAATGATGAGTTGATCATAACCATTAAAAATCAGCGGAAACAGTACCGTCTGTTTTTATCAGCCAGTGCTTCTCTCCCGCTGATTTATCTGACGGAAACTAATAAACCAAGTCCACTGACGGCACCCAACTTCTGTATGTTGTTAAGAAAACATATCGGGAGTGGCAAGATCATCGCGATTGAACAGCCGGGTATGGAGCGGATCATCCGTTTTACTATTGAACATCTGAATGAACTCGGTGATCTGTGTACCAAATATCTGATCGTGGAGATCATGGGAAAACACAGCAACATTATCTTCTGTAACGAAGAGGATCAGATCATCGACAGTATCAAACATGTGTCAGCTCATATGAGTTCTGTGAGAGAAGTCCTTCCCGGGCGTCCGTATTTTATACCGGAAACACAGTCAAAACTGAATCCGTTAGTATTAACGGAAGAAATCTTTCAAGGAAAAGATTTTTCCGCGTCCTGTGAATGTGGCAAAAGCAATCTACACTTCTATCACGGGAATCAGTCCGCTGATGGCAGAAGAAGTTTGCTATCGCGCCGGCATCGATGGCGGTATTCCAACCGACGGACTTGAGGATGTGGAGCGGGTACATCTGGCACATACTTTTCTTCGCATGGTAGATGACATCAGGGACGGGCATTTCGAACCAAACATTATATATAAAGGAAAAGAGCCGGTAGAATTTGCCTGCTTTCCACTGTCTCAGTATCAGGATTACCGTGCTGTCTCTTATCCATCGATCTTCCCGGTGTTAGAGACATATTATGCTGAAAAAAATATTGTCACAAAGATGCGTCAGAAAACAGTAGATCTGCGAAAAATCGTACAGAATGCACTGGAGCGAAATGTAAAAAAATATCAGTTACAGCAAAAACAGCTGAAGGATACAGAGAAAAAAGAAAAATACCGTGTCTGGGGAGAGCTGCTGAATACTTACGGCTATGAAGTGGAGCCTGGTGCAAAGTCCATGGAGGCGTTGAATTATTACACCAATGAAATGATTCAGATTCCACTGGATGAAACGATGACCCCACAGGAAAATGCCAAGAAATACTTCGATAAATACAGCAAGTTAAAGCGAACCAAGGAAGCACTGGATACACTGTTGCAGGAAACCGGAGATGAGATCAAGCATCTGGAATCCATTGCCGCTTCTCTTGATATTGCCTCATCGGAAGAAGATCTTGTACAGATCAAAGAAGAAATGATGGAATATGGATATGTAAAGCGGAAAAATACAGGAGGAAAAAAAGTAAAAGTCACCTCTCGTCCATATCATTATATTTCCAGCGATGGATATGATATCTATGTCGGCAAAAATAATTTTCAGAACGATGAGCTTTCTTTTAAGTTTGCTTCCGGCAATGACTGGTGGTTTCATGCCAAAGGACAGCCGGGATCCCATGTGATCGTAAAATCAAAAAATGAAGAACTTCCGGATCGCACCTTTGAAGAAGCAGGAAAGCTGGCAGCTTACTATTCCAAGGGCAGACAGGCACCGAAGGTGGAAATTGATTATACACAGAAGAAAAATCTCCGGAAGCCAACTGGCGGGAAACCGGGATTTGTTGTATATTACACAAACTACTCCCTTCTGATCGAACCGGACATTACGGGACTTCAACAGATACAGTAAAAGGAGGCAACGCCATTGAAGAAAACAAAGGATTCTCAGGAAACAAAGATCCTGAGAAAACCGGTTGCACGGATTGAGACAACCGCGGATACCGGACTTACTCAGGCACAGGTGAAAGAACGGATGGAAAAAGGATGGAGCAATGCCCCGGTGGATTCTCCTTCCAAGACGACCAAAGAAATTATTATCAGCAATGTATTTACGTATTTCAACCTGATTTTTCTTGTGATTGCAGTTCTGCTGCTTCTTGTCGGTGCATTTCGTGATCTGACTTTTCTCCCGGTCATTATCTGTAACACTCTAATTGGTATTATTCAGGAGATCCGTTCCAAGAAAGTACTGGATAAGTTGAGTGTGTTGAATGCGCCTAAAGCTACTGTTGTGCGTGAAGGAAAGCTTCAGACGATTCCCGCAGAAAAGGCGGTGCTGGATGATGTTGTAAAATTTCAGGCGGGGAATCAGATCTGTGCCGATGCTACTGTGATTGACGGGGAGGTACAGGTCAACGAATCCCTTCTGACCGGGGAATCCGATGAGATCACCAAAAAACCCGGGGACACGTTGATGTCCGGAAGTTTTGTTGTTTCCGGCTCCTGTCTCGGACGACTGGAACAGGTAGGTGCAGACTCTTATATCTCAAAACTGACACTGGAAGCAAAGGCAACCAAAGAAGGGGAACAGTCTGAGATGATCCGTTCTCTGGATAAACTGGTTCAGATTGTTGGATTTCTGATCATTCCGATTGGGATTGTTCTTTTTGGACAGCAGTATCTGCTTGGTGACAGTTCCATCAAGACCAGTATGCAGGCTATGGTTGCGGCCATCATTGGTATGATTCCGGAAGGGTTATATCTGCTGGCCAGTGTAGCTCTGGTAGTCAGTGTAATGCGATTGGCCACGAAAAAAGTTCTTGTACATGATATGAAGTGTATCGAGACGCTTGCCCGGGTCAATGTGTTGTGTGTTGATAAAACCGGTACGATTACCGAAAATACCATGAAAGTTCATGATGTGGTTTCTCTGGAACCATATGAAAAAGAAGAACTTCCCCCATTGAAAGAACTGTTGGGTGATTTTGCCCACGCTATGTCGAAAGATAACATTACAATGGCAGCAATGCAGGAATATTTTACACAGGGAAGCGGACAGGTAGCTACTTCAGTAACTTCATTCTCTTCCGCTTTCAAATACAGCAGTGCTACTTTTCATACGACTTCTTATGTGCTTGGTGCACCGGAATTTGTTCTTCGGGATGATTATGAAATATATAAAGAAACAATAGAATCTTATGGAAGCGAGGGTTATCGTGTCCTGGTTTTCGGTCGATATGAGGGAACTCCGGACGGAAAAGCACTGACAGAAGCAGTGATTCCTTATGGTCTTGTATTGCTGGCCAATCCGATCCGTAAAGAAGCCTGGGAGACATTTCAATATTTTGCAGATCAGGGTGTGGATATCAAGGTTATATCCGGTGATAATCCGGTTACAGTATCAAAAGTAGCTTCTCAGGCGGGAATCGCCAATGCGGATAATTACATCGATGCCAGTCAGTTAAAAACACCGGATGATATCAAGCGAGCAGTGTTAAAATATACGGTTTTCGGTCGTGTGACACCGGATCAGAAGCGACAGTTTGTCCGTGCATTGAAAGAAGCAGGGAAAACCGTTGCAATGACCGGTGATGGTGTCAACGATGTACTTGCACTGAAAGACGCTGACTGCAGTATTGCGATGGCCTCGGGAAGTGACGCAGCAGCACAGGCTTCTCAGCTTGTATTGCTGGAATCTAATTTTTCGTGTATGCCTTCAGTTGTACTGGAAGGACGTCGGGTTGTTAATAATATCGAACGATCTGCAAGTTTGTTTCTGGTAAAAAATATTTTCAGCTTTCTGCTGTCGCTGTTTTCTATGGCGTTTATGATCACCTATCCGCTGGAACCATCTCAGATTTCCATGGTGGCCATGTTTACCATTGGTATTCCGGCATTCCTGTTGGCAATGGAACCGAACAAGAAGATGATTGAAGGCCACTTCCTTACGAATGTGCTTTTAAAAGCGCTTCCGGCCGGACTTACGGATGTACTGATTGTAGGATTCCTTACAGTATTCGGGCAGACATTTGGAATGTCAAACGAGGAAATTTCCACGGCTGCTACTCTTCTGCTTGCAATTGTCGGACTGATGATTCTGTTTAAAATCAGCAAACCGATGAATGTATTCCGCTGGATCGTGTGGTCGGCTATGGTGGCTGGATTGTTGTTCTGTGTGATCTTTTTGAAGAATCTGTTTGGAATTGGAGTGATGACACGGAAGTGTTGTATGACGCTGATCGTGTTTGCGGTTGCTACGGAGCCGTTGTTGAGGTATATTTCGCAGATTGTGGCGGGGATTCGGAAACGGGTGTTGCGCAGACGGGAAAAACGGCTGGATAAAAAGTATCCTAGGAAACGTGGAGAATAAAAAAGAGGTTATTAGCTAACGGACGCCAGAAGGCGCGAACATATGGGTTGGACAACGTTGGCAGGCAGATTTTGAACTATGTGCTAAGTGCGACTAGGTGATTCGCGGAGAGCCGCTCATCGCCAAGTCTTACTAAGCACAGGATTTCAAAACTCTGCCTAACCGCCAACAAAGTGTTGTCCAACCCATATGTTCGCGCCTTCTGGCTATTTACTAACAACTGGATGGCAGAAATGTGATTGAAAATTTTACAACTTATGCCGTTCCCGATGATTACAAGAGAAAAGTTTATGTTTTCCGAGGTCTGAATCAGGATTGTTGTGTCAGGTACTCTTCGGTTGTCATGAACTCTACGTGGAGCGGTGACAATCCCTGTAAGATGTGCAGGGTTTCTGCTTCAAGGATCGGGTTCAGGCCGGAGGTGGCATCGGTGAGCCAGATGAGTTTGCAGCCGAGGTCGATGCCTTCAAAGAAAGTGGATAGGACACAGCATTCGGAGACAACGCCGGTGAGGATGATGCGGTCGGCTTTTCGGGCAGCCTGACGGATGGCGGGTACCTGAAAGGAGGAATATGTGCTTTTGTCGTAGATGAGGTACGTTTCGGCTGCTTCTTTGATTCCATCCATCAGTTCATTCATCCAGGGATCTTCATTAATTTTGCGGTTCAGCTCGTTATAGGTTTTCCAGGTTCCAACCGGGTGTTCGGCGGCGATATAGCGGGTGAAAATAGTCTGATTTTTTGGATGCTTTTCCAGAAGTTTCAGGATATTTGCCTTTGTGTGCGCTACAGTCTCACACGCCCATGGCTGGTCGGGAAGGTATACATTTTGCATATCAATTACTAATAATAAATCATTCATGATACAAATCTCCTTTTATTAGATATTCTGCTTTTCTATCTCATCAACAAAACAAAGATTCGTAACTGTTCAGTACCTTCACAGTTACGAGCAAAAATGCATTTAAAATCACCTTCGGTGATGGCATTTTTGCTTGTATATCTCGGGATTTTGGCATATTTATGCCAAAACACCTCGCGGGATAATGGCTACTGAATAGTTACAAAGATTCTACATTTGTAACTGTTCAGTACACTTACAGTCACCTGAATTTCACTATAAAGATATCTATGGGAAAAGTCAATCCTGTTTTCTTATTCAGTAACCTGTTGCAGAACATCCCATTGCTTTATATTTACAATTGACAAGACAGTTGTAAAGTGTTAAGGTAAACAGGCAAATATTTTTAGAAAGAAGGTTTTGATTATGTCTGAAAACCTGATGCCGCATATCCGTCTTCCGAAGGATCTGGATGTGGACTGTGTACTGTTACCGGGAGATCCGGCGCGGGCAGATACGGTAGCTTCTTATCTGGAAGATGCCAGGATGCTTGCATCAAACCGAGAATTTCGTAGCTGGCAAGGTACATATAAGGGCAAAAAAATGTTGGTTACTTCTACCGGAATAGGTGCTGCTTCCTGTGCGATTGCTGTGGAGGAACTGATCCAGTGTGGTGTTCATAACCTGATCCGTATCGGAAGCTGCGGAGCCCTGCAGCCGGAATGTACTCTGGGCGATCTGATCTTTGTAACCGGGGCGATCCGGGACGATGGCACTTCTGCTGCTTATGTGGAAGCACAGTATCCTGCGATACCTGATTTTGATCTCCTGAGTGCCTGCCGGGAAAGTGCAGTTGCTGAAAATATTCCTTATCACCTGGGAATCTGTCGCAGTCACAGCTGCCTTTATGGTGATCGGAACCCGGAACTTTACAGTTATTGGGCCGGAAAACGAGCAATTGCTTCTGATATGGAAACCGCAGTGTTATTTGTACTCGGTTCCCTTCGTGGTGTGCGTACTGCATCGATTTTAAATGTTGTTGCCGCCTCTCAGTCCTCTGTCGCGGTAGATATTGGAAAATATGCTGCCAAAGAGGCAATTTCCATGAGTGGGGAAGAAAGAGAAATTCTTACAGCGCTGGAAGCATTCACCAGAATCCAGAAATAATCAAACCCAAAATATCTGAAAATCATCCGAAAAATAGATGGTATACAACTTTTGTATCCTGCATTTCTGATGATACAGATAAAAAATCACGTCGAGGGAGGATGAATCATGAAAAAGATTTTTAAAACACAACTGAATGCCGCCGTCATCGTTCTGATACCGGCATGTATCGGAATCAACTATCTCGGAAAACTGTTCGCCAGTTTCCTGAAACTGCCGTTATGGCTGGACAGCATCGGAACCTGTATCGGTGCAGCACTTGGCGGACCGATCATCGGAGCCATCTGTGGTGCTGCAAACAACCTGATCTACGGATTTACCACTGGTGATAATATTACACTGGTCTATGCGCTGACCAGTCTCTTTATCGGTCTGGTTGTCGGTATCATGGCACGTATCGGATTTATGAAAACATTCCCAAAAGCTCTGTTGACTGCATGTGCAGGCGGACTGGCAGCTGTTGTTGTTTCCACACCACTGAACATTCTGTTCTGGGGTGGTACAACCGGAAATGTATGGGGTGATGCAGTATTTGCCGCAACACAGGCAGCAAAACTTCCACTGGCACTTGGTTCTCTGCTGGATGAGATCGTTGTAGATGTACCGGATAAGTTGATCACACTGATCATCGTATTCCTGATCCTCAAAGGTCTTCCAAAGAAACTTACCACTCTGTATGATACAGAAGAAACTATCGAAAGTCTGGATTAATTTATGAAAACCATCAGTTTATACACAAATAACGGAAGCTGGCTGACACAGCTTCATCCATTTACCAAATTATGGTATCTGGCAGCAGCAATCTGCATTCCCCTTCTGACTGGTTCTTTGTGGGGATTTGCAGTGATGATCATAATCAGTTTTGTACTGCTAAAAAGCGGCAGGCTTATTAAAAAAGCCCTGCCGCTGATTGCATTTTCTTTTACAATTATTCTTACAATTTTTCTGATTCATGGTCTGGTCAATCAACAGAACAAGAATGTACTGTTTGCCATCGGATTTCTCAGGTTTTATAAAGAAGGATTATTGTATGCGGCGCATATCGGATTAAATATTCTGAATATGCTTCTGTCTTTCGCAATTGTCGTTTTATCCACCCGCCCTTCCGAGCTTGTGGATGAGTTGGAGCGAAAGGGATTTTCTCCGCGATTTGGTTATATTATCAATTCTGTGTTTCAGATTATTCCGCAGATGATGGGGACGATGCATACCATCACTGATGCCCAGAGAAGCCGTGGTATGGAAACAGAAGGTAATCTTCTGGTTCGTATCAAGGCGTTTCTTCCACTGATCTCGCCGGTTGTTATGAGTGCGCTGACAGCTACCAGAGAACGGGCAATCGCATTGGAAGTACGTGGATTTGGTGCAAAAGGATTAAAAACCTGGATGCATCCCCATCAGAAGACAAAAGCAGACCGGATCTTCAGCTGGCTGTGTATTGCAGGGTTGATTCTGGCACTGGCAGGGAGGATTTATTTATGGCTTTCTTAGAAGTAGAACATTTGAAATATCGCTATCCCCATACGAAAAAGCTGGCGTTGGATGATATCTCCTTTACTGCTGAGAAAGGAGAATTCATTGGAATTATCGGAGAGAATGGTGCGGGAAAAAGTACGCTCAGCCAGGCTTTCTGCGGACTGGTTCCTCAGTTTTACAAAGGTGCTTACGGAGGTAAAGTGACTGTTGATGGAATTGTTGCTGCTACCACACCTACTGCGGAACTTTGCAAAAAAGTCGGGCTGATCTTTCAGAACCCTTTTAACCAGCTTTCCGGAGCGAAAGATACTGTTTGGGATGAAGTAGCCTTTGGGTTGGAAAACTTTGGCGTACCGGCTGAACAGATACATGAACGCTTGGATAAGGTTCTGCGTCAACTGGACATCTGGCAGTTTCGGGAGAAGAACCCATTTGATCTGTCCGGTGGACAGATGCAGCGTGTGGCCATTGCTTCTGTTCTTGCCATGGAACCGGAGATTCTGCTTCTTGACGAGCCGACATCCCAGCTGGATCCACAGGGAAGCGAGGAAGTATTCCATACGGTAGAACTGCTTGCCAAAACCGGTATCACTATTTTTATGATCGAACAGAAAATGGAAAAACTTGCATCTTACTGCGACGAATCCTGCTGTTGCATGAAGGAAAACAGATTGCCTTTGATAACCCCGGAAAAGATCTTCTCCAGATCGGATCTAGCAGATCTTGGTATCTGTCCTCCATATGCGACGCGTTACTGCAAAGAACAGAACATTTTGCGTCCGGATGGCACATATCCGGTAACGGTGGATGATGTACAGAAGGTTTTAAAAGCGGGTATAGACAAAGTTGCTACACTCCCGCAACTGGCGGATCCTGTTTATAGAAATGTGGCAGAAAATCGTTTTACGGTAAATGATCTGCATTTTTCTTATACCGAAGACCATCCGATTTTTGAAGGCTTCCGATTATCTCTGGATCAGCGTCCAACCGCGATCATCGGACAGAATGGTGCCGGAAAAACGACACTGGTTCGTCTGCTGAAAGGTCTTTTAAAACCGGCTTCCGGAACGATTCTTTATAAAGGCGAGGATATTTCAGGACGCACCGTGGCTTCTCTCGCCGGTCAGGTCGGTTACGTTTTCCAGAATCCGGATGATCAGATCTTTAAATATAAAGTCATTGATGAAGTCATGTTCGGACCGTTGAATATCGGCATGGATAAAGAGAAAGCGAAACAAAAAGCCATGGAAGCGCTGGAACTGACAGAACTCGCTGCATATGCCGAAGAAAATCCTTACGATCTGGAACTCTCCCAGCGGAAACTGGTTGCAATTGCTTCTGTTCTGGCGATGGATACGGATGTGATCATCCTGGATGAACCGACAATTGCACAGGACTATAAAGGAAAAGAAATTATACGGAAAATTATCACAAATCTTTCCGAACATGGAAAACTGGTGCTGGCAATCCTTCATGATATGGACTTTGTCGCACAGTGTTTTTCAAGGGTTGTGGTTCTTGCACATGGAAAACTTTTGGCAGACGGTACGCCTTCGGAAGTGTTTGTGCAGAAAGAGGTTCTGAAAAAAGCGGCACTCGATATGCCGCATCCATTGCAGCTGCGGAAAGCACTGGAACAGATTTGAGATATGTAATCTTCACATAAACAGTTGTAATCCTTCAGATATGTATATAAAAAGTCGGAGCTTAAATCACTCTTTGTGAATTTGAGTTCCGACCTTTTGTTGTGTTGCATATCAAAATTGATCGAATGAACCAATTTTGATTTCTATTTTGGTTCAAATAGTTAAAAACTCATGCTGAAAACTCGTCGCGCGCTTCTACCGAAAACTCTTCAGCCAGTTTACCAGTGAATCATGCCAGATATTATCATCTACGGTTTTTTTCATCTGATCGGTTATCGGACCGTTTCCAGCCATTTTTGCAAGGATAGCTGCCTGAAGCTCTGCTACCGTCATTTCTTCCGGTGATTTACTCCAATCTGGTTTTACAGGTGCTTTCGCTTCTTTACTCTCTTCTTTTGTGAGATCTGTTTTAACTGTTTCACTATCTTCGGATGCTATCGTAGTATTTATAGCTGCTTCAGCATTTGACTCCACCGACTTTTCTGCTGTTTCAGCTTTTAATAGATCCGGATCCTTTGAATCTTCAGCTGCTATATCTGCAACTTCCTCTTTCGTCATAACAACATCCGGTTTCACACTCTTAGGAATTGCAGCCGGTACCGGAGTTTCTCCCTTCATCTGCTCTTCCGGGATCCAGATTTCGCCACTGTTTGCTGGAATCGTCACGTTGATCCGACCTTCCTGTACCTCTGCCCGTTTACCGGAAAGTGCGCCGATATAAGCGGCAGTATTTCCGACCGGCAGATTCATACCTGCGGCATTGTCATCGTTGTTGACGGTAACAATCACACGTACATTGTTCAGATCTCGCGCAAAAGCATACTGACGGTTGGTAAGCATCAGTTCGTTATAACTTCCGTAACTTAATCCAGGCGTAGCCTGGCGGATCTTTCCGAGAGCAGCAATCAGTGCCGTACACGGATTTTCTGTAACCGCATTTTTATAATCTTCCAGATTCAG
>ENA-OQHF01000562-OQHF01000562.1-human-gut-metagenome-genome-assembly--contig:-NODE-562-length-22655-cov-4.109908_pt1 | contig 22655 bp, 16 predicted proteins | sample MGYA00242559_ERZ504709 | MGnify/ENA primary metagenome ERZ504709 (study PRJEB26092, sample SAMD00036203) | human gut metagenome | host: Homo sapiens | study: EMG produced TPA metagenomics assembly of... | reverse complement strand
GTTTTTCCGTCACCGTCGAGTATTATAGTTTCCCTTGCGGCAATCGTTCCTTCACCCAATGCCGCACGACGAATACAGCTATACATATTCTGAGGCTCTCACCGCAAAACTCGTTACAGCCGACGGAGATTTCAGCTTTAATATATAAAATTCTCTGTCATTTGCAATATCAAGTCCGCTTATGGTCATTCCATTGTTACCCTTTCCACTGACTTTTGATGCGGCAGGCATTCCTGCTTTAAGTAACAAAGGATTATCCGCACTGTATTTTGTAAGTGTATAATAATCGTTATCACCCGTCAAATTCTGATTTAAAGGAATGGCATTTGACGCAACCACATAGCCTGACGGGCCATTCTCAGGTGCATAACTTGCATTATCGGTAAAGATGCTATTTGCCTTTGTATCACCAGGCGAAATATAGCTGACACCGTCTATATTCATTGTACCCTCACTTCGCAGTGTTATATTATCAATTTTTACAGAGCCGCCTTTTGTCGGTACTGCAAAGCGCATAAACATATCGCCGCTTAAAAGCGAATTCATTGTCGTTTTATCAACAGCCTGATACTTGTATTCTATTGGTGTTGACGTATCTTTAAGAGTCATAGGTTCACCGTTTAAGTATTGCTTTACTGTCAAAACCTGATTTTCTTCATCATATACAAGTGCTGTTTGTATGTGATATGTAGTTCCCTCAGTTGCTATTTTATTTGAAGCTGTAAAGCTCAAATCAGCTGCTTTTGTGGCATAATCAGTCGCTAAATCTGCCTTCTTTGTGTAGCCGCAAATTCTTCCTGTGTTTTGTATTCTGATAATTCCGAGCATATCCGTATCCGCATCTTCACTGCTTCTTAACACAAGATAAAACGGTGAGGTTAAATTATTCATTGTTACATCAAAAGACAAAATCATTGGTCCTTTTGAAAAATCGAATTTAGGCAGTGGTTTTGTGACAGATTTATTATTGTCAATAATTGCAAACGCACTGTTTGTAGCTGTAATGTTAAGAGAATAATCGCCTTCATCAGCGTTTGCACGCGTTAAATCTGCATTAACTTTTCTTACCGACTTCGCCTTACTCATATCCTCAGGCAGAGCGTTAAAATTTTGGTTCCAATAATAACCGTACTCCGTTCCCTGTCCTCCGCTTGTAACCGCCGCATCTTCGCTCGGCGGTTCCTCACCTGTTGTCGTTATAGTCTGTGAAAAATCGCCTAAGGTAACGGTATATTCAGTACCCTCGGTTAAATCTTCAGTTATATTTATTGTCCATACATTCGGTTCTATTTCCGACTGCTCACCCGTAAAGTTTTTGCCGTCAGAGCCTGTCATTTTTACATTTTCCGCACTAAGATAACCCTCGCTGAACTGCGGTGCGGTTATAAAGCGTATCGCCTTCGCATTTGTGGGTAGCTTGCCGTCAGCGTCAAGCGTAATTGCATTGCCGCTTCCGTCGAGTATTTCAGTTTCTCTTGCGGCAATCGTTTTACTCCCCATAGCTGCGCGGCACAAACATATGTACGGACTGCTTACAGCCTCGCCCGCAAGATTTGTAATAAGTGAATTATCCTTTAGCTTTAAAATATAAAATTCATTGTTGCTAGTAATATCCAGTCCACTTACGTTCATTCCGTTATTGCTCTTCCAGCCGACCTTTGATTTAGCAGGAGTTCCTGCTTTTAAAAGCAGAGGATTGTCTACCGCATCATATTTTGTAAGCGTATAATACTCATTGTCGTCTGAAAGCTCAGTCTGTGACGCCGTAATTTTATTTATTGCCCTTGGATAACCTGACGGCTTGCAATCGGGGTCATATTTCGCCGTGTCCGTATATTCTATACTTGCGACTTGAGTATTTGCTCCTATCCAGCCTACAAATGGCAAATCCGTCTTACCCTCACTGCGAACAGTCAGATTGTCTATAACGCATTCAGAGTTTTTTACCGGAGCATTAAAACGCCAGTACAGCTTACTGTTCATCATATTTTGCATCTTTGTTTTATCTTCGTCCGTAAACTTATATTCCAACAATTCGTTGGTTTTTACATTCATTAAAGGTTCACCGTCAAGATAATATTTAGCCGTCATTATGCCATTGCTGTCATTGTATGAAATAGAAATCTGAATTTGATATTTTTTATTTAGATCATACGTTTTTCCTGTTGAAACCATTGCGCTGTTAGGGTCGGATTTTGTTCCGGCAACTTCGTCAACCTTCGTGTTTGCACCAACAAGGTTATAGTCATAGCCATACACGGTGCCATCTTTAAATCTTACACCGTGAAACAAATCATTATCACCCGCATTTGGATTTGTTGTACCCTCTGCGCTGCTTCTTATAGCAAAATAAAAGTTTCCGTCAGTCAAAACCATAAAATCATATGATAATACCATTGAACCCTTTGAAAAATCCAATTGGGGCATTTTCTGTGTAACAGCTCCATTCATTTCGTCAATAGGCATAACTCCATTTCCTGATGATGTAAATTTTATGGCATAATCGCTCGTTTCCTCATTTACAGTATAGCGTCCCACTGTTCCGCCCCACCATCTTGCAAAACCGCCTGACTTCTGAGTTCCCTCAGGTAAATCGTTAAAATCCTGACACCAGTAGTAGTTGTAGTCTGTTTCAGTTCCTCCGCTTTGAACTGCCGCAGCCGAGGCAACAGTACCGAATATCAGACAAAAAGCCGTTAAAGCCGATGTCAATTTCAAAAAAGTCTTTTCATTTCTCTCTCCTCTCTTTTTTCTATTCCCTTATATACAATCTCTTGAACTTAGTGCTGTCCTTTGTTCCGACAATACCCTCGCCGTAGGTCATATAGCCCACACGTCCGACGCCGTCGTTTTCATTGATTACCATAGAGAATTTCAGTTCCGTTCCCGGCTGAATTTCCTGCAATTCGGGCATTAATGACTTCCAAGGCACACGCAGCTCATAATATGTATGCAGTCCCTCTCGTACTATAGCAAGCTCGCTGTCGGATATACTTGTATAATCTCCATCACCTGTAAAGGTTGTTTTATGGCGGTATATCGTAGGCTTATCGTCTAAAAGGCACATTGCAAATTCCTCAAACTCACTCTTTGCAAGCTTGTCCTCAGGGTCATATATAAGCGCAAGCTGAATACTGTCCATACTCCAGCAGTTTACAGGCGTGCAGCCACTTGCAAAAATGAATATTATCCGTTACATCTGCATAAAAATATAAATTATCCTTATCCCATTTAACCGCAGCCTGACAGCTTAAATCATCAGGACCTACATATGTGCTTCCCAGCGATAATAAGCTCTTAAACTGGTCATTTCTGTTAAGCGTCATAAAACCATCCGTCCATTCATTACCCTTGCCGTCTATAACAATAGGACTGATTGCCTTCTGTGCAGCAGCAAAATTATAGCTTTTGCTAATATAAGAGCCAAAGTCCGCTTTCCTCGTCTACAACAAACGCAGTTTCAACCTGTGTTTCGTCCGCAGTTAATCCTACAGGCAAACGCAACTTTAATTTCTTTTGTTTTCAATTTTGGGAAAGCTAGGGTAACCTTGGTATCGGCACTTTTTATTGCCATTCATTTGAGAAATCAGCGTAAGTCGTCCTTTTACTATATCATTTCCAGCATTTGTAATGCTGCACCGCATTTCCCAGCCATCTGAAACCGCATTAAGAGCAGATTCAAGCTGAACAGGTTCCTGATAGGTTAAATAGATATATCCATTATACCATACCTTGTTTTCTCCCGTAATCAGCAGACGAACTCTCTCTGTTCCAGACACCGCTTTGCCTGCGGAAATTGTAAGCTTCCCTTCTTGAGAATTTATAGTTCCTGACCCTTTTATCCTAACTTCACTGCCTTCTAAAGCATCGGCAGAAACAGTTACAGGCTTACCGCTGTAATTTTTGATTTTTATATCTGCGTCCTTTCCATAAGTTACCGGTATAGCGATCTGTTCGGGATAAACGCCACCCTCAGTACATTCAAATGATGTAAAGTCTCCTTCAATATACTGTACGCGTTTGTTAAGGTCAAAACTGTAAACACCTTTTACCCCACTTATCTCTTCAGCATTTCCATAAGAGTCATAAAGCGTTAGTTTGTCTGTTCCCAGCTTCAGCGTTGCGAGCTGTCCATTCTCCCGATTGGAGTACATTACCCCAAACTGCTTTCCTGTTTTCTTATTCTTGAAGCGCAGAATAATACTCGTGTCATTTAATTTGATTTCATCTATATATTCTGAATCAGCATACATATGGTTCATTTGACTTACCATGAGGTACGCAGGCTTTGCACCGTACGGAACCATATACGGAAGCGGATACGTCAGTCTGTCTCGCATAATTCCGAAATTGCTTTCTCTGTCTGCGCGAATGTTTGTGTTCTTATCAAGCAAACAATAGTGATAATATCTGTCAACAATTCCCGTTGATAAAATCAAAGGATATGCCTGCGCAATGTATGCACCCTGCTCTAAATAAGAATTTACGTCCTCGTAGTTGGAGGAATATCCATATTCTGTTATCCAAAGTGGTTTGTCCTCCAATCCATACTTTTTCATCAGTTCTTTTATTTTAACCAAATTCCTGTCTCGAACAGAATAAGTTAAAGGGTCGCCATCCCATTGATAAGGATGAATGGATAAAATATCCATATCCTTCCCTATTCCCGTATCCAGCACTTCGCTAATCCACTCTATCGGTGCACCGGAAGTATTTAATCCGATAACAGGAATATTAGGGTTGACGTCTCTGATTGCCGCCTTAGATACCTCGTACAGCTTGGCATAATCTGATGCGGGACGATTTGAGAGATTAAAGCTATGATTAGGTCCAAGATTATATTCATTCCATATCTCAAACTGGTCAGCCGTATCACCGAACATATCCGCTACCATACGGCAATAATCTGCCCAGCGGCGAAGTCCTTCTTTTGTATATGGAGGTGTACGCTCTGTTTCAGAAAAGCATACTGAGCACCCATCCATGAGGCAGAATGAATATTTATATCAATTTCCATTCCGTTATTTTTAAACGCTCTGAAAAGCGACTTAAACGCCATAGGTATTCCCACTCCCGTTGGCTCATAATTATTCGCACTTCGGCGAAAATTATTATAATACAGCATCATTCGCACATTGCGTATCCCAATTTTCCGCGTCAGCTCTACAATGCGTTCATCTTCCGGATTTGTAAGTGCAATTTGAATACCCATATGCTTATTCACAAAATCATCGCTTTCATGCCGTACATAGGAAAATTCAGTTCCGCAATGGCTGTAAAGCTTTTTCTCTGTATCACGTGCCTCAATATCTACGCGGTAAATCCCGTATTTATCCACTTTGAATTTATGTGTAACCTTCTGTTTATCAAGTGGCTCAACATTGACTGTATCCTCTGCCGTATCAATGAGCGTACCGTATTCATCGCGTATCGTCCATTCAATATCAAGGTCATATCTACCGTCCGCCTGAGAGTGAACAGGATATATTGTATTATCAATATCCGCGCTAAGCTCTATTTCCTCGCCCTGAAAAAATATATTACCTATATGCTTTTCCGTATCAGCAGTAATATTTATACGGCTTACGGTATCTAAACGGTATAGTCTGATTGCTGAAATCGTAACCTCTCCGCCTCTTGAATATCCCATAGATTTACTATAAATCCCTACACGGAAATCGTATCCGTCCAACTCATTCGCAAACCTCGGATTTGGCAAAAACCACTGATAATTACGCCAAACCTTGGTATCGTTAAAAATTATATACTCACGCTCTCCTGCGTTAACCGAGGCATTAAGCGGTGTGTTTGCGCTCATTTCCCCTGCTTCTTGTCGGATAATCGGCTGGTACTTCATACTGTCATACTCAATTGTCAGACTTGAACGTCCTTCATCATAGTATTCAACAGCCACAGCATAGCTTTGACCGTCCGTAACCGAGTGTGCAATAGAATCATCGATATCCACATTGATATATCGTGCATTATTGCCCTTATTCGGCGTAATAACCCAACCTTGCTTTCCCAGATAATTCTTAACTGTAATCTCTGACGAATCATCGCCTATTTCCGCCGTCATACCAACTAGTTCAGGCTTGTCGCCGAATATAGCATGAGCAACCTCAATGCCGCCCTCTATACCCTGCTGCCAACCCTGATTTAAGGAAGATGTGGGAGAATAGTCATTCTCATGAGCCATGCACAGATTGTTTGTACAAAACACAAACAGAATAGCCGTGGTCAAAAACAGTATTCCTATTCTTCTCATTCAATCACCTTATCCTTTCACTGCACCAATCATAACGCCTTTTGTAAAGTACTTCTGTACAAAAGGATACATAATCATAACAGGAAGAGTGCTGACAACAATGAGTGAATATTTCAAAACATCCGCCAATCCCTGTTTGGAAGTCATAGTATCAAAATCAGTAGTCATTGCCGTATCAATCTGATTTGCCAGCAAAATATTTCTCAGCACAATCTGGAGCGGATTTAACTTTGCATCCGTAATATACAGAAATGCGTTAAAATAAGAATTCCAATGTGCTACGGCATAATAAAGGGTTATAACCGCAATTACGGGCTTTGAGAGCGGAAGCAGTATTTTCCAGAAATATGCTATATCGTCACATCCGTCTACTCTTGCCGCCTCCAAAAGTTCGCTCGGTATGCTGTTTTCCATAAATGTCCTTGCAATCATAAGATTATATACCGACATTGCCGTAGGCAAAATCATTGCCAGCGGTGAATTCATAAGACCTAATTTATTTACAACCATATATGTAGGTATCATACCGCCCGAAAAAATCATTGTAAATGTGAAAATAAAACTCCACATTCTTCTGTACGGCAAATCCTTTCTTGACAGAGGATAAGCCGCTATTAATGTCAGTGCCACATTAAGCATAGTTCCGAACAGAGTGTATAACACTGTATTTCTAAATCCGATAAGCACTTCATTTGTCTGAAATACCGCCTTATAGCCCTCCAAGCTAAAGTTAACGGGCAGTAAAAATACACGCCCCGCCATTACTGCCTCTTTAGAGGATAATGACGACGAAACTATAAATATAAGAGGCCAGAGAAGAATTATCAAAATCAACAGGATTACAGCATAAATAACCGCATAAAACAAAGTGTCCTGTTTAGATGTTTTTATACTTTTCTTTGCTTTAACGCTCATAATCTCTTACCTCCTTACCACAGACTTGTATCACCGTACTTATTGGCAAGCCAATTTACGGTCGAAACAAGAATAAAATTAATTATCGAATTAAACATACCTATTGCAGTAGCATACGAATAATTTCCTCCACTTGCCGATATACCCACCTTATACACATAAGTTGAAATAACCTCGCTTAATCTCAGGTTCACATCATTTTGCATAAGATATATTTTTTCGAAGCCCAAATTCATAACCTGACCTGCATTTATAATAAGCAGTAATATAATTGTAGGCATAATTGCAGGAAGGTCAATGCTTATTACACGTCTTAGCCTTGATGCGCCATCCATCTGAGCCGCTTCGTGTAAATCGGGTGATACTGACGAAAGTGCTGCCAGATAGATTATAGAGTCCCATCCCATGTTCTGCCACACACCCGACCAAACATACAGATGTAAAAAATGAGGTTGGACTTGAAAGCAGGTCGGGCGCATTTGTACCAAACATCATCTTATAAATATTACCGTACAATCCGACAAACGGATTGAAAAATTGGTTAACCATTCCGACAAGTACCACTACCGAAATAAAGTGCGGAACATATACAATCATCTGCGTAGCTTTTTTAAAATCTTTTATTTCTCATGATGTTAATACTCAATGCCAAGAGTATTGGTACAGGGAAACGTGCCACAAGCGAGTACACCGATGTAACCAATGTGTTTTTCAGTACACGTGCGAACTGATATGAGCTGATAAAATTTTTGAAATGCTTCAATCCAACCCATGGACTTCCCCATACTCCCTTTGCCGCATCAAAATCCTTAAATGCTATTTGCAGTCCCATCATCGGTCCGTAAGCAAAGATAATAATGTACAAAAGAGGAAGAATCAAGAATAAAAACAGCTGCCAATGCTTTTTCAAATTTTCGATTAAGGATGTCCTCTTAATTGTGCGGGTTTGCAAAACTACCTTTGTTGTTTTCATAACGGCATATCCTCCTATTTATTGCATCTGTCATATGCTTTCTGCACAATATCAAGCATTTCATCAACACCTATCGCTTTCATTTCCTTGAGATAGTCCTCCCAACCGCTTTCAATATCCCAGTCTCCGATTATAAATCGTGCTACGCTGTCTTTGCGATAACTTGTAATGTTCTGCTGAATTTCATTGATAGCATTTATTTCATCCTCAGTGTAAATTATTTTTGTTATATATTCCTTAGGTTTCTTATCAAGATAGGATTGCAAATGCTCCGCAATTCTTGTTTCATATATATTGGAGCCACTGTCTACTGTAGCACAAGCAAGCTCATAACCGCGGTATGCGGGAGCACCCTGCTGCCAATGAGAATTTTGTGGCGAGCCCCATGCCAATATAGGCTTGATTTTCGCCTTATATCCCATACTTTCGAACATACCATGATCGCCCTCTTCCGGTTCAACCCAATCCGTTCCCTTCTTACCAAATCTGTTCCAAATGGACATTTCTTCACTCATCATAATATCCCCTAAACGAAATGCTGCTTCAGGATACTGGCAATTTTTTGTAATAAAGAATGAGTTTGTCGGGATACTTGCCCCATATACTGCATAGCCCGTACCGTTATCCTGTGTAAGTGGTGCGAGAATATCATATCCTTCCGCTCTATCTGTTGCATTGATAAGATAGGTCGGTGCCATAGAGGTAAAGCAACCCACTTGCACGCCACTTGGGTTTTGTATTGTCTGTCTGGTCTGTGCACCATCAGAAGTAAAAGATGATGGAGAAAGCAAACCCTCTGTGCAAAGCTTATTCAAATACTTTAATGCCTCTTTATACTCAGGCTCAACATAAGCCGCTTTAATTTTTCCATTCTCAGGATATAGATAATTGCTTTGAATATCAATTGGTTGGAACGCTGCTGCAATAAAGTCACAGAACCAGTTTTCTCCGCCGCTTGTAGCGCCGATAAACGGAATCTCATCTGCTAATCCGTTACCATTTGGGTCTTTCTCCTTAAACGCCTTTAAAACATTATAAAATTCGTCCAAAGTTTTCGGTTCTGAAAGATTTAGCTTTTCAAGCCACGGCTTGTAAATCCACATACGATATCCCAGCTCATTTTGCAGGATTTTCTGATAACGCGGTATTACATAGATATTGCCATCAGCCATAGTAATCATATCCTTAAGATTAGTTTCTGCTTTTAAAACATCATTCAAATAATAAGCGGAATTATCATAGTATTGATTCAAAGATTTGATAAACCTCTTGAACCATATCTCAAAATAGAGCTGTCCTCCATAGGAACATTCACAATTATATCCGGCAAATCCTTACCGTCTGCTGCAATCATCAGTTCTACCTTTTGCTTTGCCTCTGCGACTGTTGACGGCAGATAAACAAATTCAATATCACAATTTCATTTTTTCTTCAAGTGCTTTGGTATAAAGATTTTCGTCATAATCTGTAACTAATGCATCTTTTGGAATACCCACTGTCAGAGTAATTTTTTCCTTGCAAACAGGAAATTCTCCCGGTGGATTAAGATTTTTGTCCATCACATAAGCTTCGTTCGTCGTTGTAGCAACATTATTTTTCTCTCCGCAGCCGCTAAGAACCGTAGCTCCGAGAGTGCAAATCAATAAAATGATAGCAATTTACAAATCTTTTTCATAATTCTCCATACTTTCATAAATGAAAATTTGTTATTTATCTTACTTATTCACCGCCGAGAGGTCCGAACGAATAACCGTTGTTAAGCGGTTTCATTTCGTGCAATTTCCACACAAACAGTTTAATTGTATATCTCTCCGTAGGAATAGGTGTAAAATCAAGGTTTAATTTATAATTACCGTTTTCTGTAATTTCCGTAATTTTTGCCGTGACAAGCTGTCTGTCTGAATTATAGACAGCGGCTAAAATGCGCTCGCCGCCCTCAAATTTTTCCAGCGCAATGTCTGCCGAAACCTCTGCTCCGTTTTCTGTCAGTTTTGCCGACTGTTCGGGTGTCGGACTTACTGTCGGAGTTGCCGTTGGCTCTGTTATCGGTCCTGCTGTCGGGCTTGCCGTTGGACTTGCCGTTGGCTCTGCTGTCGGACTTACTGTCGGAGTTGCTGTTGGCTCTGCTGTTGGCCCTGCTGTCGGGCTTGCCGTTGGACTTGCCGTTGGTATCGGAGTTACTTCAGCTATCTGTGAAAATTCAATGACGGTTTCCGCATCTTTAATATTGTAAATTCCGTTTTCTGTCCGCTGTCCGTTGCAGAATGCTATTTTCCCTTCCTCTGCTGTCAGATCAAGCGCTCCTATATTATTATTGTCCAATATAGCAGTACCGCCATTTCCGGCCTTTACCAAATAATCATTATACGGCTTAAAAGTGCCGCTCCAGCCGCTTACATCTCCTATTTTATCCTTCCATTTATCATAAGTACCATCAGCAAAAATCAAATACGAGTTTTCTGTTGTTAAATTGCTTGATGCACGGCTGGCAGCAAAAATCCCCGAATTGTCCTTGTTCCCGCTGCTTAAGCCCTCGCCTGTAATCAGACGTGCATCACCGCCAACCCAAACGGCAGTTGTGCCGTCAACATGAAAATTTGAATTCCATGAACCTGACCAATCATTATAGCATCCGCCGTAAATGCGTCGTGTCACCTGTCCGCCTGATACGGCAATACGAGTATTTCCTGTCATAGTCTGACTCATTGAGCCACCGAATATTCCTTCAACGCTTCCACCGCTCATATTTATGTAAGTATCGCCTTCATATACTGTAGTTTTATCCACAGTACCGCCATACACATTCATAACTCTGCCACCGTCAATACTTATGTGTGTAGCTCCGCCTTTTATGTCCGTTCCTTTTCCCGAACCGCCACCGACTACATACGCAATCGCCGCATTATCCTTAATTGTTATATAGGTTTCTCCTGCTACTTCAGAACCGCTGTACACACCTCCACCGAACACTCTTGAATCATAATAATTTTGCGAGCTGTCCTCTACGGAATATTCACTGTTTACCGTTCCTCCAATTACAATATGAGTATCGCCGTTTACAGGAGAATTCCAGCCGCCGCCGTAAATGCGACGATAACATCCGCTAAGAAGTGTCAAATCGGTACTCTCTGCAGTATTCCCAATCGAATTGCCTCCAAGAATATCAATTGGCTCTGTCATGGTCAGACCTTCACCCATTACAAGAGAATTTCCGCAGGCAAATATTCGGTTCGCCTTTTCATCCATGCTCGCTGCAGCCTTTGTAACAAACTTCAATTTTTCAAATTTTACCGGACCGCAAATCCTTAAAGATACGATTTCAGTTAAGTCAATACCTCCCTCAGTAACTCCCGTAATCGGATTTTGTCCTGTTACGGTCAGACTTTTTGAGGTATCCCAGCTTGAAACACGAACTGTGTCAAGCAATACTATTGTATCTCCGTCCTCCGCAAGTTCAAATGCCTTTTGCATTGTGTTTACAGGCGAAGCTGCGCTTCCCGTTCCGTCTGAGCTTCCATTCATGCTTGATACATAAAAACTATTTTCCCGTATCTGCATTTATCGGCAAATTGGAACGGAAAGTGTCCGTTTCCTGCATTATCGGAAGTTTCAAGTTAAAACTACCATCTGATTTTATTTTTTTCCTGTGTATGTAAGTGATATTCTCAGGAATTTGGGTCAACAGCCGTATCATTATTTGACAGTACCATAGCAGTCAGCCATTTTCCTACATTCCTGTCCCCAAATGTGCCTGTGATTTCCAGCATCGCCGCCGATACCGGCAAGCTTCCTGATAATAACATTATCCATGCGACAATCACCGTTCCAATTCTTCTTTTGAGATTGTTTTTGTTTCATGTTTTATCGCCTCTTTTCCAATACTTGTTTTTCATATCTAATTATATAAAATTCTAATTAATATTCTATAAGAAAAAACGGAAATGAGTATAGATGACGAAAATTCTATGTTTCTATGCGGATCTGTGACACATATGCATTAACTTAATATTAGCAAATTCAACAAAAATATTATAATTGTTGTATGTAGAAAAATAGGCTGTATTATAAAAGTTGTAGTATATAAAATCATAACAGCTTCATATCCTGTATAATAGAATTATCACCCAACCATTTAATGAGGAATCTGTTATGCTCTACATAAATTATACTCAAAATATCTTGGGTTTTCAAGGAATTTTAGTAAAAAAATCACTTCTTCTCACTGTCTTGCGCTCATTGATATTCACAGAGTTCTTGATATTCTCCCTAACAGAAGTCAAGTATTTCGTAAGCGATATGTAGTAGCAATACACCGATATTGCTTGTGCCTTCTTCAAAAACGGCACTCAAGTTATTGACCGTTGCCACCTTATGCGCCAAATGGTCTGGGCTTTCGATAAGGTAAAGAAAACGGATACAGCAAATCTACGGCAAAAAATATCGGTTGCTATTAAACATTCAAAACGGCTTCTCATAAAACGAAATACCAAGCTTAAGGATTTTGAAAAAGAACGGTCAAATTCTCTGCTTTACATACCTGATGAAATGCTTCAGGCGTACTATCTTAAGGAGCAATTCTACAAGATTATGGATGCCAATGACCGTCAGACGGCAAAGCGGCTTATGTCTGACTGGATTTCATCCGCTGAAAGCTCTAATATTGAAGAATATATGTATTGCGCCAAAACATTGCTGAATTGGCAGACCGGAATACTAAACTCCTTTGATGTTCCCTATTCAAACGGTTTTACCGAAGGCTGCAACAACAAAATCAAGGTTCTCAAGCGTAATGCTTACGGATACCGCAATTTTGAACGATTTCGTAATCGTATCCTGCATATGTTCAGCTACAAAAACGACCTTGCAAAACAAGGTCGCCGATATACATTCATATATTGGTGATTTTCCATTCCACAGATTTCACCACAACTATTGACATTGAGCCTTTCTTCTTGCACATAGTTCGCAAATGCGTGTACAGCAGACGTCTCATCGAAAATCTTGTTTACTTAAATACCTTTTATTCAGTTTTGTGCGTTTGATTGCTCAAAACAACACATCAGAAATGTCCGATAGGCATTTCTAATCTATCATCTTGATATGAATTTTTGTAACAAAAAAGGGAGTAATAGCATCAGATGTACACTTACATCGTTTACTATTACTCCCTAATTTTTCAAAACAAAAAAGGTGACTTACAAAAAAGTAGTCACCTTTAATGGCTCCTCCAGCTGGGCTCGAACCAGCGACATCATGATTAACAGTCATGCGCTCTGCCAACTGAGCTATAGAGGAATATCTCTTTAGCTTTCGCTAACTTTTTCTTTAAACACCAAAGATAACGACTTTTGTCGTTATCTTCAGCATTCTTCGTTCCGGCAACTTTCTACTTTCCCAGGCAGTCACCCACCAAGTATCATCGACGTTAAGGAGCTTAACTTCTGTGTTCGGCATGGGAACAGGTGGTTCCTCCTTGCTATCGTCACCGGATCTTCTCTTTTGAGGTCATACCCTCAAAACTAAACAACATAACTTCACAATGCGTTTTCTCTAATTTCTTATCTTTCTCGTTCCTAACCTTTGATGTAGCGATACATCTGTATTTTAATCTGCTCTTGCTTTTTATGCTCAAGCTTACGCTTGTATGTACTTCGCATTGCCTTTCGGCAACCAGTCGCTCCTCGCAATTCTTTGAATTGCTTCTGCTCCTTTGCTTTCGTACATATTCGCATTTTTATCTGCTCCGCAGATTAAAATGCTTGGTCAAGCCCTCGGACTATTAGTACCGGTCAGCTGCATACATTACTGCACTTCCACCTCCGGCCTATCAACCATGTAGTCTTCATGGGTCCTTACTAGCCTACGCTATGGGAAATCTTATCTCGAAGGGGGCTTCACGCTTAGATGCCTTCAGCGTTTATCCCGTCCGTACTTAGCTACCCTGCTATGCCCTTGGCAGAACAACAGGTGCACCAGCGGTACGTCCAACCCGGTCCTCTCGTACTAAGGTCAGCTCTCCTCAAATTTCCTACGCCCGTGATAGATAGGGACCGAACTGTCTCGCGACGTTCTGAACCCAGCTCGCGTACCGCTTTAATGGGCGAACAGCCCAACCCTTGGAACCGACTACAGCTCCAGGATGCGATGAGCCGACATCGAGGTGCCAAACCTCCCCGTCGATGTGGACTCTTGGGGGAGATCAGCCTGTTATCCCCAGGGTAGCTTTTATCCGTTGAGCGACGGCAATTCCACTCTCATACCGCCGGATCACTAACTCCAACTTTCGTTACTGCTCGACTTGTCGGTCTCGCAGTTAGGCTGGTTTATGCGTTTGCACTCGTTGCACGATTTCCGTCCGTGCTGAACCAACCTTTGAACGCCTCCGTTACCTTTTAGGAGGCGACCGCCCCAGTCAAACTGTCCACCTGACAGTGTCCCCCACCCGGATTCACGGGTGCAGGTTAGAACCTTCATATTACAAGAGTGGTATCCCAACATCGACTCCCTAACACCTGGCGGCATTAGTTCTCTGTCTCCCACCTATCCTGTACATGTAATACAAAAATTCAATATCAAGTTACAGTAAAGCTCCATGGGGTCTTTCCGTCTTATCACGGGTAACTGGCATCTTTACCAGTACTTCAATTTCGCCGGGTATGTTGTTGAGACAGCTCTCAAGTCGTTACGCCATTCGTGCGGGTCAGAACTTACCTGACAAGGAATTTCGCTACCTTAGGACCGTTATAGTTACGGCCGCCGTTTACTGGGGCTTAAGTTCAGTGCTTCGATTGCTCTAACACTTCCCCTTAACCTTCCAGCACCGGGCAGGCGTCAGCCCATATACATCATCTTTCGATTTAGCATAGACCTGTGTTTTTGCTAAACAGTCGCTTGAGACTATTCTCTGCGGCCTACTCGCGTAGGCTCCCCTTATCCCGAAGTTACGGGGTCATTTTGCCGAGTTCCTTAACAACACTTCTCCCGCTGGTCTTAGGATTCTCTCCTCATCTACCTGTGTCGGTTTGCGGTACGGGCACCTGGTCAATTCATACAGCTTTTCTCGCCAGTGTACAATCACCCACTTCGCTACTAATTTTCGCTCCCTTACGCCCCACTCAACCAACGGTGGGGTTAGGCTATGTTCCTGTGTCCCTGTATTTAACGACTTCGGTGGCTACGGAATCTTTACCGTATGTGCATCGACTACGCCTCTCGGCCTCGCCTTAGCTCCCGGCTTACCTTGAGCGGACGAACCTTCCTCAAGAAACCTTAGATTTTCGACCATTATGATTCTCACATAATTCTCGCTACTCATTCCGGCATTCTCACTTGTGATATCTCCACTACTCCTTTCGGTGTAGCTTCGCAGACTTACACAACGCTCATCTACCAACAATATTACTATCATTCCTAAGCTTCGGTATGAATTTTAGCCCCGTTACATTTTCGGCGCACAATCACTCGACTAGTGAGCTATTACGCACTCTTTAAATGAGTGGCTGCTTCTAAGCCAACGTCCTAGTTGTCTACGCAACTGCACATCCTTTTCCACTTAAATTCATTTAGGGACCTTAGCTGTAGGTCTGGGCTCTTTCCCTTTTGACTACGAAACTTATCTCACGCAGTCTGACTCCCAGGAAACATTTATGCGGCATTCAGAGTTTGATAGGGTTCGGTAAGCCGTGAAGCCCCCTAGCCCATTCAGTGCTTTACCTCCGCTAAACTATCCTGAGGCTAGCCCTAAAGCTATTTCGATGAGAACCAGCTATATCCGAGTTCGATTGGAATTTCACCGCTAACCACAGCTCATCCCCGCCTTTTTCAACAGACGTGGGTTCGGTCCTCCATGGAATTTTACTTCCACTTCAACCTGTCCATGGTTAGGTCACCCGGTTTCGGGTCGTATACTGCAAACTGTACGCGCTATTCACACTCGGTCTCCCTTCGGCTTCAGTGCTTAACACCTTAACCTCGCTTGCAACATACACTCGCCGGACCGTTCTACAAAAAGTACGCTATCGCACTCATATGGTGCTTTAGCAGCTTGTAAACATAGGGTTTCAGGTTCTTTTTCACTCCCCTCCCGGGGTTCTTTTCAACTTTCCATCACTGTACTTTTCACTATCGGTCATCAGGTAGTATTTAGGCTTGGAGGGTGGTCCCCCCGGCTTCCCACCGGGTTCCTCGTGTCCGGTGGTACTCTGGATCCTGCCTTGTCAATATCCTTTTCGCTTACAGGACTATTACCTACTATGGTGTGTCTTCCCATACACTTCTGCTAAAAATATTGAATCAATTTTGCAGTCCGCAACCCCAAAGATATTGCTATCTCTGGTTTGGCCTCTTTCCCTTTCGCTCGCCGCTACTTAGGAAATCGATGTTTCTTTCTCTTCCTCCTCCTACTTAGATGTTTCAGTTCAGAGGGTTTCCTCCACATGGCTATGTATTTACCATGCAGTGATACGGTATTGCCGTACCGGGTTTCCCCATTCGGATATCTGCGGGTCTATGGATATTTGCTCCTTACCGCAGCTTATCGCAGCTTGTCACGTCCTTCTTCGGCTCCTGATGCCAAGTCATTCTCCCTACGCTCTTTATAGCTTGACCAACTTGGTTTGGTTCTTGAATTACATAAGAATTAGAGATTTGTTTGAAATTGAAGTTTTTACCCATATACTCTCGTATATCGAAAAAACCTTTCCACATTAGTTTTGATAACTAATTTAGTTATCGGGGTTTGACATTACTATGTCATTTCCTCGTTTCTCTCTATCATCGTTTGTTACATTGTTTAGTTTTCAAGGTACAATCTTTTATATTGATTTTAAATTCAAACAAGTTTGCGTGCAGTTCGCTTTTTCTTCGACGTCGTCGCGTACATCGGTACGCAAGACTGAGAAAAAATGCGAAATGTGCGTGAAATTGTTTGAATTGGTGGAGATGAGGAGAATCGAACTCCTGACCCCCTGCTTGCAAGGCAGGTGCTCTCCCAGCTGAGCTACACCCCCAAATTTAGTTGATACTTCGTTATTAACTAATATCAAGTCTTTGGTAATTTTTCGTATGTCACGAATGTCCAACCTACGGTTGGCATCATATTCGCCTATGTGCCTCCTTGTTACGGCAACTTCGTTGCCTATCGCTCCGCTTCGCTTCACGATTTCACACCGGCACGCTCATACGATGTTTCGCATTGCTACGCAATGCTAGTGGTGGGCCTAAGTGGACTCGAACCACCGACCTCACGCTTATCAGGCGTGCGCTCTAACCGGCTGAGCTATAGGCCCATGCAGGGTTTCTATTGGGTTCAGTTTCCTTTTCCCACTTATATCAATATTTCGTTATGAATGTTCATGCTGAATGCATATACACTCAAAGATAAATAGCACAGTTTCTGTCTCTGACGATATTTCTATCGTTCGACCTTAGGAATTTTGACTAAGCTATTCGCTCAATCGGTTCTCCTTAGAAAGGAGGTGATCCAGCCGCACCTTCCGATACGGCTACCTTGTTACGACTTCACCCCAATCATCAACCCCACCTTCGACTGCTGCCTCCTTACGGTTAGCTCACAGGCTTCGGGTGTTATCGACTCTCATGGTGTGACGGGCGGTGTGTACAAGGCCCGGGAACGTATTCACCGCGGCATTCTGATCCGCGATTACTAGCAATTCCAACTTCATGCAGGCGAGTTGCAGCCTGCAATCTGAACTGAGACCGAGTTTTGTGATTCGCTCCACCTCACGGTTTCGCTGCACTTTGTTATCGGCCATTGTAGTACGTGTGTAGCCCTGGGCATAAGGGGCATGATGATTTGACGTCGTCCCCACCTTCCTCCGATTTGTCACCGGCAGTCTCGCCAGAGTGCCCAACTTAATGATGGCAACTGACAATAGGGGTTGCGCTCGTTGCGGGACTTAACCCAACATCTCACGACACGAGCTGACGACAACCATGCACCACCTGTCACCTGATTCCCGAAGGCACTCAAGTATCTCTACTCGATTCCAGGGATGTCAAGCCCAGGTAAGGTTCTTCGCGTTGCTTCGAATTAAACCACATACTCCACTGCTTGTGCGGGCCCCCGTCAATTCCTTTGAGTTTCAACCTTGCGGTCGTACTCCCCAGGTGGGATACTTATTGTGTTAACTGCGGCACAGAAGGGGTCGATACCTCCTACACCTAGTATCCATCGTTTACGGTGTGGACTACCAGGGTATCTAATCCTGTTTGCTCCCCACACTTTCGCGCCTCAGCGTCAGTTGTCGTCCAGAAAGCCGCCTTCGCCACTGGTGTTCCTCCTAATATCTACGCATTTCACCGCTACACTAGGAATTCCGCTTTCCTCTCCGATACTCAAGGCTGTCAGTTTCAATCGCAGCCCCGGGGTTAAGCCCCGGTATTTCACGACTGACTTGACAGTCCGCCTACGCGCCCTTTACACCCAGTAAATCCGGACAACGCTTGTCACCTACGTATTACCGCGGCTGCTGGCACGTAGTTAGCCGTGACTTTCTCACAAGGTACCGTCACTGTCTTCTTCCCTTGCGACAACAGTTTACAATCCGAAGACCTTCTTCCTGCACGCGGCGTTGCTGCGTCAGGGTTGCCCCCATTGCGCAATATTCCCCACTGCTGCCTCCCGTAGGAGTCTGGGCCGTGTCTCAGTCCCAATGCGGCCGATCAACCTCTCAGTTCGGCTACAGATCGTTGACTTGGTGAGCCGTTACCTCACCAACTATCTAATCTGACGCGAGTCCATCCATAAGCGATAAATCTTTCATAATTAAATCATGCGATTTTATTACAATATGCGGTATTAGTCCACGTTTCCATGGATTATCCCCCTCTTATGGGCAGGTTACTCACGCGTTACTCGCCCGTCCGCCACTTTCCTCTTTGAACGTCACTCCGAAAAGTTCTGTTCAAAGATTCTCGTTCGACTTGCATGTGTTAGGCACGCCGCCAGCGTTCGTCCTGAGCCAGGATCAAACTCTCGTTTAAATGGTTATATTTAAGCTTTCGCTCTTATATACTCGATTGTTTGTTAGCTCTTAATTACTAACTGACTTCTCTTCGTAATTTTTATCCGAATTTCTGTCATAAAAAACTCAATAGTTTTACATTTGCAAAGCAAATGTTTGACATAAAACCTGCACTATTTATCTTTCAATGTACATGCTCTCTTGCGACAGCTTGTTTATTCTATCACATCGTTTTCAGTTTGTCAAGACTTTTTTAAAAGTTTTTTTGAAAAAGTTTTTCAACTTCTTCTCAACCCGAACATCTTCTCTTTCCCGTGTTCTTTAGCCCTCTCAACTGACGACTTGATTATTATACACTCTATTACCCCTTTTGTCAACACTTTTTTTCATTTTTTTGAACTTTTTTTCATTATACTATATATTGCTGGATTATTTCTTTATTTATATATACTATTTGCATCGATTACAATAAGAAAAAGAACTGTAACAATTGTTACAGTTCTCAAAAATTATTTTCTTCCGTAATTATTAATAATCAACTCAACAAAATCTTTATTGCTGCTTGTACTTCTCATATACTGCAAAAAGCTGACAATAGTTTCGGTATTTGAATTTCTGCCAAGCTCACGTCTTATAATCCAGCAAGCCTCTTTTTCACGGTCATTAAGCAAATCTTCTTCACGTCTTGTACCCGACTTCAAAATATCAATAGCAGGGAAAATTCGTTTTTTCCTGAAGATTTCTGTCGAGTTTCAATTCCATATTACCCGTACCCTTAAATTCTTCAAAAATAACATCATCCATTCTGCTGCCCGTTTCAACAAGTGCCGTTGCCAAAATTGTAAGACTTCCGCCCTCTTCTATATTACGAGCCGCACCGAAAAACTTTTTCGGCTTATACAATGCGTCCGGATCAAGACCGCCGGACAAAGTTCTTCCTGTCGGCTGAACTGTCAAGTTATATGCTCTTGCAAGTCTTGTGATTGAATCAAGCAAAATTACTACATCTTTTTTCTGCTCCACAAGTCTTGACGCTCTTTCGAGCACCATTTCCGCAACCTTACAATGATTTTCGGGCATTTGGTCAAATGTAGAATATATAACTTCACCTTCTATTGAACGTTTTATATCAGTAACTTCTTCCGGTCTTTCATCTATTAAAAGTACTATCAATTTAATATCGGGATAATTTTCGGATATAGATTGAGCAATTTGTTTTAATATAGTAGTTTTACCTGCCTTGGGCGGTGCAACTATCATACCTCTCTGACCTTTTCCGATTGGTGCGATTAAATCTATAAGTCTTGATGCGGTTCTTGTTCTGTCACCTGTATCAAGGCTTATTTTTTCTTTCGGATATATCGGTGTAAGACGTTCAAACGGTCTGCGTTTTAAAGCAATTTCAAGCGGATCGCCGTTTATAGTCTTTACAAACAGTAACGGAGAAAACTTATCTTCATCTTGTGACGGTCGGCAATCACCGACAATTTCGTCACCGGTCTTTAAATTAAATCTTCTTATTTGTGTAGGTGACACATATATATCGTTTTTGCCTGACATATAGTTCTCCATACGAAGAAAACCAAAACCGTCTGTCATTACGTCAAGCACACCCTTTACTTCAACGGCGTCTGCCGGACGTTCACGTTTTTGGGTTGCACTTTCTGTTTTTCCTCATTTGCAATCTGTTCACGTTTTTCGCGAATCAATGCAATTATTTCATCTTTTTTTAAAGTTGAAATTTTTTCTATTCCAAGACCTTTGCGCTATTTGTTTCAGTTCATCTTTAGTCTTACGTTCAAGTTTAACTCCGTCTTGCATATACTTGCTCTCTTTCTATTATATATTACCTACATTATATTTTAAATGATTTGATTTGTCAACCTTACAAAAAAACGCATTCCATTAAGAAATGCGTTTTTTGTATAATCGTTTGTTCTTTAGTCGTCCAACATAACTGCACCTTGAATTGCAGAAGAAACCATCTTTGAGTATCTTCTTAGATAACCTGTCTTAACCTTTGGTTCAAGCGGAGTCCAATTTTCTTTACGCTTAGCCAATTCTTCTTCGCTGACCTTAAAGTTAATCTGGCATTTATCTATATCAATAGAAATAATATCGCCGTCTTGTACAAATGCGATAGGGCCGCCTTCAACAGCCTCCGGTGAAACGTGACCAATAGCCGCACCTCTTGTAGCGCCTGAGAAACGTCCGTCTGTAATAAGAGCAACGTCCTTATCAAGTCCCATACCGCAGATTGCAGATGTAGGAGAAAGCATTTCTCTCATACCCGGTCCGCCCTTTGGACCTTCGTAACGGATAACAACAACGTCACCCTTTACAATCTTACCTGTATAAATAGCCTCAATAGCCTCTTCCTCACTGTTATAAACCTTTGCAGGTCCTTCGTGTTGCAACATTTCTTTTGCAACGGCACTTCTCTTAACAACAGAGCCGTCAGGAGCAAGATTACCCTTTAATACGGCAATACCGCCTGTTTGGCTGTACGGATTATCTATCGGACGGATTACGTTATAGTCAAGTACAGTGCAGTCCTTAATATTTTCGCCCAAAGTCTTACCTGTTGCGGTAATTGTATCAAGCTTTAACAAGTTCTTCTTTGAAAGCTCGTTCATAAGTGCCTGAACACCGCCTGCCGCATACAAATCCTGAACGTGATGTTCACCTGCAGGAGCAAGGTGACATAGGTTCGGTGTTTCTTTACTGATTTCATTTGCGTAATCAAGTGTTATAGGTGCTTTTGCCTCATGTGCTATTGCAGGAAGGTGCAGCATTGAGTTTGTACTGCAGCCAAGTGCCATATCAACACGAAGTGCATTATAAATTGAATCCGGAGTGATAATATCTCTCGGCTTAATGTTCTTTTCAAGAAGTTCCATAATCTTCATACCTGCATGCTTTGCAAGACGTATTCTTTCAGAATAAACAGCAGGAATTGTGCCGTTACCCGGTAAAGCCATACCGAGGACTTCACACAGACAGTTCATTGAGTTTGCAGTAAACATACCCGAACATGAACCGCATGACGGACAAGCCGCATTTTCAAGTCTTAGAAGTTCGTCCTCATCGATATTACCTGCTTTAAATGCACCGACTGCCTCGAATGCAGTATTAAGGTCACGATACTTGTCTTTATAATTAATTGAAAGCATCGGGCCGCCGCTTACTATGATAGCAGGAATATTTAATCTTGCCGCCGCAATAAGCATACCCGGAACGATTTTATCACAGTTTGGAATAAGTACAAGAGCGTCAAGACCGTGTGCAATAGTCATTGATTCGATTGAATCTGCAATAAGCTCACGGCTTGCAAGAGAATATTTCATTCCCTTATGTCCCATTGCGATACCGTCGCAAACACCGATTGCAGGAAATTCCAACGGTGTACCGCCGGCAATTCTTACACCTGTCTTTACCGCCTCTGCGATTTTATCAAGGTGAATGTGTCCGGGAATGATTTCATTCTTCGCACTTACAACAACCTATAAGCTGG
>ENA-OQHF01000560-OQHF01000560.1-human-gut-metagenome-genome-assembly--contig:-NODE-560-length-22659-cov-3.362240_pt1 | contig 22659 bp, 17 predicted proteins | sample MGYA00242559_ERZ504709 | MGnify/ENA primary metagenome ERZ504709 (study PRJEB26092, sample SAMD00036203) | human gut metagenome | host: Homo sapiens | study: EMG produced TPA metagenomics assembly of... | reverse complement strand
TTTTTTATTTGGAAAGAATGTAAAGAAATACATTGCTGTCCGAAAAAACATTTAAATCTATCAATAACTTATTTATATGTATGAAGTTAAGCAATGACTTTAACAATGCTTATCCATAAAAACAATGCTGATAATCAGTCTATTGAAGATGTTTGTCGAACGATAATAAAAGAAATATAGATCTGGTCCATAGAAAAGTGGCTGTTTGTTTTAAACAGAAGAGATAAATATCTATATCTGTAAACTATGTTTGTCTATCACCTTATTTGTGAATATTTATTATTTTCAGGAGAGAAATTATGTGAAATATCGATGTGAATTTTTTGTAGTGATTTGAAATACAAAAGAGGAGCAAAAAAATTTCTCCTCTTTTGTAAACTACTTATATTCATTGTTTTTCACAACGAATAATAGCTTTATCAATTCCATTTGTTAGGTCTACAGTAAACATGTAGAAAGCACCTTCTTCCAAATTTATTCCGTTCAAATTTATATTTGCGCATCCTTTGTCGTTAGGCACAGCTAATTTAAGTAAGTTGCCTTCTAGTGTGATTTGTGAGGTTTTAAATTCAGTATCCCATGCATGTTGTTTATAGAATTTAAAATCCAAATAGTCTGTACGTATACGTTGTCCAGGTAAAGAATTTTTTTCAGGACCGGCATAACCACTGAATCGATATACCTGAGGAGCTATCTCTGCTACAGCATATGCATTTGCAAGATCCCATCCGAATTGTGAATCAAGTGATGGATGACCTAATCCCCATCCTAAAAGCCATAAAGCCCCGTGTCCTTCTTCATCAAGTGATGCATATTCTCCATTTGTCATTCTTATAGCAGAAAGGCATTGCTTTCCCGTGTTTAGGATAATGCGATATTCTCCACTGACTGGCAGGAATTTATATATCCCTTCACCTGTTTCCTGAAAATAGTCTGGATCTGCCAGGTAGTTGTTAATATTATCTACTTTTGCAAATGTAAGAGTTTCATCCTGCTCTAAATGTATATCAGTCTGGAATCCGGCTCCTGTTATCTCCATGTCTTTACCGTTTAAGGTTGGATAGGTTACACCTTGCCCATCGGTTGTCTTAACCATATCTAGTACCGCATGGTTGGGGTCAGTCATATCAACGGTAATTATATAGGTTGCTCCATATTCTAAGATAACACCTTCCTTTAGCCAGATATTACCGTCATCATTTGGGCCTGGATTAACTACTAAGAATTCACTATTTGTAGAGATTCTGTCACTCTTATATTCATTTTCCCAACCTTTTCCGCCATAAAACTTAAAGTTGACTCCATCAATAGTTATTTGTTTACCTGCAACAACTGTTATTTGGTATTTCTTTGCTTCTATAGGAGCCATAACTAACGGATTGTTTGCATCCCAACTAGGAGCTCCTACATAACTTGGCTTACCGATAGCTTCTGTGCCTAATGTACCTGATCCTCCAATGAGATAAAGAACTCCCGTTCCATCAGCTTGTAACTTTGTTTCTTCACCTGAAGCATCGAGAACTTCTACGCTGAAATATTGTTTGTCTGTATGAGCTGTTATACGATAATTACCGCTTATCGGTATAAATGTAAGGCTTCCATCAGACTCTTTTTTGAAAAAATCAGGATCAATCCACCAATTTTCATAATCAGGAACACCATCAAATGTGATAGTCTGTCCTTTTGTGAGTGTTAGATCTGCTTTTAAGGAATTAGCGTCGGCTGTTTCCATTTCTTCACCATTCACTAAGATTTTTAGGAAGGGAGATGCCTCGTATGTCAGCGTATTGAATGTAATTTCATAAGATCCACCATTGGCATTGCTGAAGTTTATATAGCTGTTGCTGCCATGAATAATTTCATTTTGAGTGTTATATCCGAAAGTAATTTCATTTCCGTTTTCCCCCATTTTAGGAGCCTTTATATAAGCATTCATTTTAGCGGGAAAGTCATCTTTTACTGCATATTGATTCTTTGCCACTCGTTTCATTTCATACTCATTACCATTTTCACCTACCAATGTCAGTGATGGGTAATCAGGACGTTTGCATTTTAAATCCAGTGAGTCAGTAGTAATGGTAAAGTTAATGTTTTGTAGTACATATACTAATGTAGCTGTGCCATCAGGTACATTCTTTAAGAAAGGGATATAGATTTTTCCCGTATAGTCCTGACCGCTGACTTTAGTTCGGATAACTGTTTCTGACACCATCTCGTCTCCATAAAACAATCGGGCTTTAAGTGTAGATAAAGGTACATCTGCATCGGTAGCTTTTATTGTAAATGGGAGGCTGTCACCAAATAAGGCATCAGCAGGTGATGTTTGAATATTAATGACTGGATTACCTGGTATTTCTACTTCATCTTTACAAGAATAAAGATTCATTATTCCTGTAAAAGCTAATATGATATATAATCCTTTTTTCATAGAGTTTTAATTTTAGGGTGTAGTTCGTTATTTTTTCCAGCAATAAGAGATTATCGCATTGGCTGGGATTTCATAAGAAAAATGATGTTTGCCGTCTGCTATTGTTAATTTCAGACTTTCTGTCTGATTGTTTGCTGCAACAAAAGCATAGGTTCCATCTGTATTTTCGAACGCTGCATAAGTAAGTCCTTTCTGGGTATACCCTGTAGTTCCAATGCGTACAGCACCTGGTTTCACTACAGATCCCATGTGGGCCATAACATAATAATGTGAGTTACGGGTAATTGTGGAATAAGTTTTATTGTCTACGTCAACAGCCCCATAGCAAGTTTCACATGCACCTGGACCTCCATGGGGACCTTGGTCACTGTCTAGAACTAAATTCCATACAATAGAACCTACGCACCAATTGTTTACAGTACCTAAGGTAAGATCTTCCATATCTCTTAACAGTGATTTAGTCAAATCACGTCCATTGTTCCATTCTCCAATAGATGCTTCTGAGAAAATAAGTTCTTTCTCTGGAGCTGCTTCATGCACTTTCAGCAGTTCGTCACGGTGACCACCATAATTATGGTATGCTGCTCCTGCAAAATATTGGGCAGCTTCGTCATCTTCGTATATTTTTAGAGGATATTGCTGTTGGTCGGCTTTGTCATCATAATTATAGTTATGGTCGAATGCATAAATTTTAACTTGTAAGCCGGCATTTTTTAATGCAGGTCCTAATGCTGTTTTTACAAAATCGCGTTCTTCTTCCCATCCCATGTATAATGAGGCCGAATTGCCACGGTTAAGTGGTTCGTTTTGAGGAGTAATACTATAAATCTTGATTCCTTCGTTCTGGAAAGCCTGAATCCATTTAACAAAATAAGTTGCATAATCCTGATAGTAATCGGGATTTAACTGTCCTCCTGTCCATGAATCATAAGGCTCTTTGTTTTTCAAATCATTGACTTTCATCCATTTTGGACAAGTCCATGGAGTTCCCATGATTTTTAGACTGGGATTGATTTCCAGAATCTCTTTTAAGACAGGTATGACATATTTAGTTTCTTCTATTGTAAGAGCAAAGTTTTCTATACCTTTGGTATCACAGCAAGTATAATCACTAAGTGAGAAATCTGAACAACCTATTGAAATACGCACATAACTAAAACCATACTTATCAGGAGAAAAAGTTTCTTCGAGGAAAGTTCTACGTTTATCGGCTGGCATCAGCAGAAGGTTATATGAAGTGGAACCTGTAATAGCTGCTCCGAATCCGTCAATGGTCTGATAGCGTGTTGTGGGGGCAAGTGTTACACAAGTGGGTGACATGTTATCCTTTGTACTGAAATTTGTAGCTTTTTTTTGTCAAGTCGAATGCCCGATTGCTGGTTGTGAGATACATAAGTACATCTCCTGATACTTCTGAAGAAACTTCTCCGGAACTAATAGTGGTATTAGAATCGCTACAAGCATAAGCTGTCATAGCAAATACTGTACATAAACTACCTATTGCATATTTAAAAGTCTTTTTCATTTTTACTTTGATTTATTGGGTTAATAACCTGGATTTTGTTTTAACTTTTCCAATTTTTACCCTCCTCACGTTTTGCACGTATCTTGTGTTTTCTTGGTTATTATAATACCGTCAAAAATCAATAATTGTAATAGAATATCTTTCAAAAAAAGGTTAAATATTTACTGTACTGTAAATATTTAACCCTTTTCTTTGTGCATTTATGAACTATTTACGGTGTAAGATCACCATATGTTTTTAATCGTATTAAAATACGGGGAAAAAGCAGTTTTTTCGATCTCACTGGTTATTACATATTGTCAAGGAGTTCACCAGCTGGCACCCGGAATTAATATTCTTCTTATAGTCTTCTCCACGCAGCATCTTAACAGTTTCCCGAACACCCACATATCCCATTTTAAATGCCTTCTGTACAACGATTCCCTGAAAGATTCCGTGTTCCATCAGCTGGACGGCCTCCTGTGAGCTGTCTACTCCCACCACCCTGATCCGGTTCTCTGCTTTTGCTGCCTTTACTGCTCTTGCAGCACCTACAGAGGAATATTCATTCATCCCCGCGATCATCTTGAGATCCGGATATTTTTTCATCAGCTCTTTTGTAAGCTCATAGGACTTGTCATACTGAGAATCACAGTATACCACATCCACGATATTATCCTTCAGACTGCCAAGTCCTGTCCGGAAACCTTTTTCTCTTTCAACTGCCGTAGATACACCCTTTACATGTGAAACGATCGCAATCTGATCATCCGCTCCCACAAGATTCTTCGCAAACCTGCCAAGGATCTGCCCTGCTTCCAGATTATCGGTCGCAACGGTAAGATCCTGGACCTCTTCCTGTGTGTAGGAATCAATAAATGCGATATGTATTCCCTGTTCCTTTGCCTTCTTCAAAAGCTGGTCAGATTCAGTGAAGCTGGACGGCGAGATCAGGATCGCGTCCGGTTTTTCTTCTGTTGCCCTTTCGATCAGCTTGTTCTGTCCATCCACATCATTCTCTTCCTCAGGTGCCCATACGCGGATATCTGCATTATATTCCTTTGCAGCCATCTCCGCCCCCTGGATCAGTGACGTCCAGAAATCGTTGGTACCGTCCACAACCTTCGGAATATAGATCAGCGATAGTTTTCTCTCTTCTTCTACCTGTTTATAATAGAATATTCCGGCTACAAGCCCCGCCACAAGGCAGATGACCACTCCAAAAGTCAGGAGTTTTCTATGTTTTTTCATATTGATTCCTCCTGTATTCCCGGAATGGTAATCGTGGCAGTGGTTCCGACACCTTTTTCACTTTCATAGGTGATCCCGTAATTTTCTCCATAATAAAGCTTCAGACGTTTCTGTACATTGTAAACACCCACACCATTGGAATGATAATTCACCTTATGTTTATCATAAATATGTGACAATGTTTCCTCATCCATACCTACACCGTTGTCGATCACCTGAAGAACTGCATTTCCATCCTTCATAAAGCCTTTTACCTGCAAAAGTCCCTTACTCTCTTTATATTTCAGTCCATGATAGATGGCATTTTCAATGATCGGCTGGAGAACCAGCTTGATCAGAGGGATATTTAGTATAGAAGGTTCTACATCGATCTCGAATTCCAACTTGTCCTTGTAACGCATCTTCTGGATCGTAAGATAACCCTTGGCATACTCCACTTCCCTTGCGAGAGGAACCACTTCATCTTCATTACTGATGCTCTGACGAAGAAGACGTGCCAGGGATGCTGTCATCAGAACAACCTCTTCGTACTTTCTGCCCTCTGCCATCCAGATGATCGAATCCAGGGTATTGTAGAGAAAATGAGGATTGATCTGGGACTGAAGGGCCTTAAGCTCACTTTTTCTCTTTGCTTCCTGTTCCTTCACGTTCTGCTCCATAAGATCCTGTATCCTATGTGTCATCACATTGAAAGATTTCGTCAGGCTTCCGATCTCATTCTCTGAATCGATTTCCACATCTGCTCCGTCAAAATGCCCTTCCTGTACTCTGGACATGGAATCTCTGAGACGCTGAAGAGGATATGTGAGACTCTTTGCCAGAAATCTGGAAAAAAGCAGTGCCACGATCATCAGAAGTGCGGAAATAAGCACATAAATACTCTGTGCCTGATTGCTCTTGCGCAGAAGTTCGCTGACGCTCATACAGCCCACAACGGTCCATCCGGTTTTATTTGATCTGGAAATAGAATACAGCTTTCCTCTGTTTCCCCTTTCGGTACGCACCGTATCTTCTTTTGATTTCACGATCAGGTCGATATTCTCAGTCTGCAATTCATTGTAAAGCTGCTGCTGTTGGGGATGGTATACTATATTTCCGCTTTCATCCAGAATGAATGCGTATCCCTTTTTCCCGATCGTATTCTGATCACAAAGTTCACTGATGGCACTGTAATTCAGATCAATAAAAAAGACTCCCTCTTTCTCACCACTGTTGGAAAAATTACGGATTCCCCTGCTTAAAGTGATCACCCACGGACGCTCTCCGCTGATGATGTGCTGTACATGAGAAGATGTAAGAAGCGGGCCTTCCGGCTTCTGTAAAGCTTCCAGATACCACTCCTGGGTGGAAAGCTTCAGATCCGGATTCACAGACTGTTTGCCGTCGTTGATCAGCTTCCGTCCATTACTTCCAATGATCCCAAGATTTCGGATATCACTTCGTCCGTCCAGAATAGTCTTGAACTGATTGATCAGACGCTCTCTTGTTCCATTGTCCACATTTTCACCAAAAAGATATTGCTGTACATCCTCGTTACTGGAGATCATATAGGCTATATTTTCCATGTAATCAATATAGGAATCAATATTCTGATTCATCTGCTGCACGATATTCTGGGTGTAGACAGCAGAATTTTCAAAAATAGAATTGCGGGTATATCTCATGGAAACACCTGTTATGACCAGCACCGCACTTAAAAGCAGCACCGTCACTACCGCAAAGATCGCACTCTGGATACTCTTAAATTTTCCTATGATCTTTGCCGCAAACCGGATATCTCTCATTTACGTTTCTCCCTTGCATATTCTGTTGGTGTGCAGCCGGTCATTTTTTTGAAGGAGATCCCAAAATAATGGGGATCTGCAAATCCGACTTTCTCGGCAATTTCATAATTCTTCATAGTTGTATTCTCCAGAAGTTCCTTCGCCTTCTCCATACGGGTACGGATCAGAACCTCTGTAAAAGTCTCTCCCGTAAGATCCTTAAAGATCGTACTGAAATAGCTTGTACTGATATTCAGATAGGAACAGATACTGTTCAGGCTTAAATCCGGATCCATATAATTCTTCTGGATATAATCCAGGGCAAGTCTGGCCTGACGCTGTCCGCTGGAGCTGTTTGCATCGGAAAGTGTCTGGAAAATCTCTCCGATATGATTCCTGACCAGTTCAACAGCACTGTCAAAAGAATTCTGCTCCGTAACCTGCTGCAGAAGTGCTTCTCTTTTGGAAAAAAGCCTGTTGTCCGGAACCATATCCTCACAGGTTTCATCTGCTGCACGGATGATCTGCTGAAGATACACGCAGGCACGACTCTTATCCACCCGCGCTTCCTTGATCTCAGAAGAGATCTGTTCCAGAATATGCTCTGCGTTTTCCTTTTTACCCGCTTTCAGAGCAGCTGGCAGCTTCTCTACATAAGCTTTAATGGAAAGATTTTTTTCCTCCGGCTGTTCTTCCATATCAATAAGAAGGCTTCCGCCAAGAAGATAACGATATTCAATAGCTTTCTCTGCAAGTTCATGGGATACACGAAGCTCCTGCTGAGTTCTGGCCCAGCTTCCCACACCGATAGAAATATCCAGCGACATCAGTTCCTTCAGCTTATCCTGGATCGTCCTGCAGATCTCCATGATCTTGTGTTCAAACTCTCTGGTACGGTTTCCCATGAAAAGAGCACCGACCTTGTTATTTCCGGCCTGATATGCCACTCCTGCTTTTTCTTTGCTGATGATCTCATCACTGATATTAAAAAGGACAAAAGACATCAGTGCACTCTCCTGGCGTTTCTCCGCAGTAAGCTGACTGCCGTCCGAATACAGATCCAGATCAAAAACAGCCACACGATAGCATGCTGCCTCAAGATCGATTCCCAGTGCTGCAAGCTCTTCCAGACTTTCCTGCCGTGTCTTGATATTATCCACAAAGCCCTGCAGCTGCTTCTGGAACGGATCACAATGGCGTTTTTCTGATAATTCTCGGAAGTCTGTGTCAGACGTTCCATGCTTCTCTTTTCTTTTCTTTGCTGGTCCACCTTTCTCCTTCATTTTTCCGATAACATTTCTGAGTTCCATGGCGGTCACCGGCTTCAGCATATATTCACTGACACCATACTGGATCGCCTTCTTGGCATACTCGAATTCTCCGAATCCGCTGAAGATCACGATCACGATGTCCGGATAATTATCATGGAGAAAACGGCTCAGTTCCATACCATCCATATATGGCATAAGGATATCTGTAAGCACGATATCCACCGGATGGTTCTGTACAAATTCCGCTGCTGCTTTCCCGTTATCACAGTCTCCTACCAGCTCACAGCCCATTGCTTTCCAGTCAATATTCTCCCGGATCGCATCTCGAACAAGTATCTCATCATCTACCAGTAAAATACGATACATAATTTCTGTTGTCCCCCTCTGATCAGTTTCTGTTGTTTTTATTGCACATCCCCCTGACAGATCCTTCCCCCCGTCTCTGTCATTTTCATTGGTAAGATTACTGTCCTTTCTGTGAACAATAACTGTTAATTCTTTTTATATGTTAACATGTTTGGTTAAAATTTACAACGGAGTTTCTTAGTCCAAATTAAATATAAAGAAATCCCGCATCCAACATATGGGATACGGGATTTTCCTGCATATTTTTATTATTTTACGATAACGCCATCCTCATCCCAGAGGTCATGCCAGTCCTTGGCACCATGCCACAGAAATACCTGCCCTTTTACAAGACGGTTGCCTTTTTCCAGAGTTGCGATGGTTGCCATTTCTTTCTCTGTAAGGGGATCCTCTGTGACACATTTCAGGTTGCTTGCATAGTTGTGCACAGAGAACGGAATGGAGATCTCGCCTCTCTGATGTGCCCATTTCAGAGCGATCAGAGCCGGATGAACACCATGTGCCTTTGCGATCGCCTGCATCTCCGGAACCTCCAGATCCGCAACATCCTCCGGGCAGATATCTCTCTCCGGTCTGCGTGGAGAACCGATTGGCATATAGCCTACCGGCTGGATGTTATGCTCTACCAGATAATCATAAAGCTCCTGCTGCTGGAAGCATACATGAAGCTCAAGCTCACAGGTTGCAGGTTTGATCTTCATAAGCGGAAGAACTGCCTCAAGCTTCGGAATGGTCATATTGGAAATACCAATGTAACGGATCTTTCCTTTTTCTACCAACGCCTCACACTGGCGGTATGTATCCATAAACTCCTCCACACTGAAGGGTTTGGAATCCGGATTTCTGGAATCCACATCACATCCCGGTGCATGATAGTTCGGGAATGGCCAATGGATGAAATACATATCCACATAATCGCACTGAAGATCCTTAATGCTCTTATCGCAGGCTTCCTCTACTCTTCTGTGCATGTCGTTCCATACCTTTGTCATGATAAAAAGATCCTTACGCTCTACAACACCTTCGTCAAAAGCGTCCTTAAATACCTGGCCGATCTCATGCTCGTTTCCGTAGCATGCGGCACAGTCAAACATACGGTAGCCACTGCGGATCGCGCCTGCAACAGCTGCAGATACATCCTCTGCAGATACACGGTCGGAACCGAATGTTCCCATTCCGACACACGGAACCTGCTCGCCGGAAGGAAGTGTCACTTTCGGCACAATTGCCGGATTGATAACTTCTGCCATCTTTACATCTCCTTTTTTATAAAAATTTTCTTATTATAAGCTTATCTTATAAACGCCTGATCTCGATCTTCGGAAGAAGAGCCTCCATATCCTCCATCACAAAGAATCCCGTTTCCTCACGCATGGCTGCCGCCGCTGAGATCGCACTGGCTCTTTGCAGAGTCTCTTCCAGGGAAAGTCCCTCACTTAATCCAAGGGCAAAGCCTGCGATCATGGAATCTCCGCAGCCTACGGTATTTACCGCATCGATCTTCGGAACTACCGCACGGAAAATCCCTTCCTCTCCGACTGCCAGGGAACCATCTGCACCAAGCGAGACCGCCACGATCTCCACACCACCGGCATGGATGGCTTTCGCTGCTTCAATGATATCGTTGATATCGTCACAATGCTTGCCTGTCAGCATACGGATCTCATCAATATTAGGCTTGATCAGTGTCGGTGCTGCCTTTATCCCCTCTTCCAGAAGCTTGCCGCTGGTATCCAGGATCACCGGTTTTCCGGCGTCTTTCACAATCTTCACAAGGCGCTGGTAGGCACTTCCGTCAAGTCCCTTCGGCACGCTGCCGGACATCGCCACAACAGAAGCGTCTTTTACAAGCTGGCGGAATTTTTTCTCAAAGCCCTCAAAATCTGCCTCTGTCAGTGTAAATCCCGGCTCCAGGAATTCGGTCTGTACATGATTCACCTCATCCCAGATGTTGATACAGGAGCGGCTCTCCGCATCTACATGGTAAAAAGCACTCTTAATGCCAAAGGGTTTCAGGGCAGCTTCTATATAATTGCCTGCGTGGCCGCCTACAAAGCCGGTGGCAACCACTTCAGCACCGTAAATGGACGCCGGCTTGGAAACATTCAGTCCCTTTCCGCCGGGAACGTAGGTACATTCACGCACACGGTTCACTTCGCCCACTTTAAAATCATCCACTACATAACGCTTGTCAATGGCAGCGTTTAAGGTTACTGTCAGGATCATATCAGTCTTCCTCATTGGAAAGAAGGATCTTTCCTTTTACAAGGCCCGGTGTCTTGAACAGCTGGAAGGCCTCCTGTGCCTGGCTCATCGGGATTTTCTTATAGATGAAGCCCGGGTCAAACTTCAGCTGGCCGGTTGCAAAATAATGCGCCGTCAGCTCCCACTCACGTCCCGGATATGGTGCACTGTAGGACATCCAGGAACCGGTAAGCTTGAACTCCTTACGGTTCATGTTCTCCCACTCCTTCGGTGTAAAGGTAAGGTTTTCATGAGGAGTACCAATGAAGCATACATGTGCCTTGTTTGCTGCAAGCTCAAATGCCATATGCATGGTCGGAACCTGTCCGGCTGTCTCAAATACGAAGCCGTAGCCCTTTCCACCTGTAATGGCCATGGCTTTTTCCATATATCCCTCTTCCTTTGTGTTGATGATCTCATCTGCGCCGAGACGCTTTGCAAGAGCAAGTCTCTCATCGCTGATATCAAAGACCACTACCTTCTTGGAGCCGAAGATCTTTGTCCACTGCATGGTGAACATACCAACCGTACCGCCGCCAAGGATCGCCACATACTCACCGCCGTGGTAATCGTTCTGGAATACACCGTGGATAGCTACGGTTGCAGGCTCAAACATGGCTCCCTGCTCATATGGAACATTGTCTGCGAATGGTACTGCATTCTGCTCAGGAACCACTACATAATCTGCGTTTGCTCCCTGCTCTCTGGAACCGATGAAGCTGTAATGCTTGCAGAGAGAGAAATTACCCTTCTGACAGTCGTCACATTTCATACAGGGAAGAAGTGGTGCACCGGATACACGGTCGCCGACCTTCACCTTGGTAACGCCTTCTCCCACTTCCACCACATCGCCGGAAAATTCATGTCCAAGCACGATGGGATAAAAATGTACGCCGTGATTTAATACACGCGGGATATCAGATCCGCAGATCCCGGAATATCTTACCTTGATCTTCACATGGCCCGGTGTTACCTGAGGTTCTTCCACTTCCTGATATTGAACATCCTCATTTGCTACTACTACTGCTGCTTTCATGATCACTTTTCCTCCTCATTTCTCATCATAGGTTCAAGAGATTTATAGAGATTTAAATAGGTTTTATAGGTTTTCTCATAAACATCCCGGTTTTCCGGGTTCGGTTCATGTCTTCTTGTTTCCTTTACCGTAAGACGGATGGCCTCATCATAATCCTGATACATTCCAACACCAACACCTGCCAGAATCGCTGCACCAAGTGTTGTTGCCGTATCAGAGGACGGCACTACAATGGGTTTTCCTGTGATATCGGATTTGATCTGTGTCCAGAGAAGAGAATTTGCAGAGCCTCCCATTGCACGGAGAACTTCCACATCTGCTCCTGCTTCCTTTGCCACCTCAAGGTTGTGTTTCAGAGAAAGTGCTACGCCTTCCATACAGGCACGTACCATATGTCCCTTGGTCTTGGCAAAATCCAGTCCGTAGAATACGCCCTTCGCATTAGGATTCCAGATCGGGGAACGCTCACCGGACATATATGGAAGAAATACCACTCCGTCACTGCCTGGTGCGACCCTTTCTGCGATCTCATTGAGCTGGTTCAGAGAAGAGCCTTTTTCCCCTGCTACAGAGCGCTCATAATCTGCAAACTCACGTTCAAACCAGCGCATGACACCACCACCTCCGGTGGTTCCTCCCTGAAGGAGCCACTGTCCCGGAACCACGTGATAGCCAAGGATCAGTCTGGGATCTGCCTTGTACTCATCCATGCAGATGCTCATTCCGCCGGCCTGTCCTCCCTGCTCCTGTGTCTCACCCGGATGGATTACTCCAGCCCCCAGTGTTCCGCATGCTGCATCCAGACCACCGGCAACAACCGGTATTCCCACAGCAAGGCCGGATTCCTCCGCCGCCTTCTCTGTAACTGTTCCCACAACATGATCACAGGCACAGATCTCAGGAAGAAATTCCATGGGAATCCCAAGCTTTCTGCACATATCCTCATCCCAGGCTGCCTTTCTCATGTCAAAGCAATGCAGGCCATAGCCCTGGGAAACATCCTGGCTCATCACACCCGTCAGCTTATATGCAATGTAGCTGTTAGACTGCAGAATCTTGTGGATCCTTTGGTACACCTCCGGGAGATTTTCTTTATACCAGAGGATCTTTGCAGTTGTGTAGGACGGCTGAAGGGAATTACCGGATACTTCAAAAATCTGCTCTGCCCCGATCTCTTCATTCAATCTGTCACAGATAGACTGTGCTCTGGTATCCATCCAGATCGGAGTGTTTGTCAGTACATTTCCGTCCTTATCCATGGCAATGGCTGACCAGCTCTGGCCGTCAATACCGATGCCTGCGATCTCCTCAGGTGCTATCCCCGCTTTTTGGATGGCCTTCTTTACCGCCTGACAGACAGCACTCCACCATTCTTCCGGATCCTGTTCTGCCCAGCCCTCCTTCGGATAGTAAACCGGATAATCACCGTTGGCCGCAGCCACAACCGTTCCCGATTTTTCAAAAACCGCAACCTTACAGGCACTGGTGCCGATATCAATACCTAATAAATATGGTTTCATTATAGCTTCTCCTTCTCGTCCAGCACACGGACGGATTTTCCCATGATGATCTCTGCGCCAAGCTTCTCCGTGATCGGTTCTGTTTCTTCACTTGCAGCCCCTTCCAGCCGTTTCAGCATGATTCCCGCCACTTCTCCGGCAATCCCCTGTGTAGGTTGTGCCACAATGGTAAGCTTGGGATTGCATGCTCTGGCAAACTGCAGATTGTCAAAACCGATCATAGACAGCTGTTCCGGGATCTTAAGACCCAGCTCATTCATCCCGATCACCGCCCCCATGGTCATCTCATAGTTGGTAACAAACACAGCCGTCATATCCGGATTGTCCGCAACAAGCTTCTCAATTCCCTGCACACCGCCCTGAATGGTATAATCGCCGTGATAGATCAGAGATTCCCGTACCGGTATATTTTCTTTTTCGTATGCATTGCGGTACCCCTGGAGACGTTCCTGAGCTGTGGAAATTTCCTCCGGTCCGCCAATGATCCCGATCTTACGGTGTCCTGCCTGAAAAAAAACTCTCATTGCGTCCTCAGCCGCCTTCTCGTTGTCTACAAGAACACTGTCACAGGAAAGCTCCCGGATCCTGCGGTCAATGAGTACGATGGGCTTTCCGGTTTTCTGGAATTTTTTCAGATGATTGCCTTCCGCATCCACCGGCATGCTGATGATCCCGTCCACACGCTTCCGGCTTAAAAACTCCACTGCATCCCGCTCCAGTCTCTTATCGGTACGGCAGTCACAGACAATAGTCGCATATCCGTGACTCCTTAAGACATCCTCCATTCCTGTGATGATCTCCGCGCAAAAGGTATTGTTAAGCTCCGGGATCACCACGCCGATGGTCTTGGTAGCATTAGTCTTAAGCCCTCTGGCCACCTCATTGACCTCATAATGCAGCTCCTGAATGGCCTCCTCGATCTTTATTCTGTTTTTTTCTCTTACGTTTCCGCCGTTAAAATAAGAAGAAATCGTTGCGAGCCCAAGTCCGGTCCGCCTGGCAATATCTTTCATGGTTGCTGCCATACTGATCACTCCGTTTCTGTTTTTTTACAGAAGATCATTCTGCCTTTCCATCACAGCCGCAAACCTTCATACGCGCCTCAACCAGCTCCTTCACTGCCTGGATTGCTTTCTTTCCGTAGGCTTTCGGATCGATGGTGTTCTCATTCTCTGCAAAGGTCTCCTTCACTGCCCTGGAATATGCGGCACGAAGCTCTGTTGCAAAGTTAACCTTGCAGATACCACGTTTTACACAGTCGCTGACATCCTCATCACTGAGTCCGGATGCCCCGTGAAGAACAAGGGGGATATCTACGACTTCGCGGATCTCGCTTAAGCGTTCCTTGTCAAGAACCGGTGTTCCCACATAGAAACCATGTGCGGTTCCGATGGCAACTGCCAGGGAAGTAACACCTGTACGCTCCACGAATTCCTTCGCCTCCTGCGGGTCGGTGTTAGTGTCTGCCTCAGCCTCAAGATCATCCTCTTTACCACCGACCTTACCGAGCTCAGCCTCACATGGGATATCCAGGGCTGCTGCCACATCCGCAACTCTCCTGGTCTCTCTGATATTATCCTCAAAATCCAGCTTGGAACCATCGATCATCACAGAGGTATAGCCTGCATGCATTGCCTGCATCGCAAGCTCAAAGCTGCTGCCGTGGTCAAGATGAAGGCATACCGGAACGGAAGCCTTGGCTGCCTCTGCTGCTACGATCGCAGCGTAAGTCTCAACCGTACCATATTTAACAGTAGAAGGTGTTGTCTGGATCATAACCGGTGCTTTCAGCTCCTCAGCTGCCTGGATGATCGCCTTCACCATCTCCATATTCTCTGCGTTGAATGCTCCTACTGCATATCCGCCCTTCTGTGCCTTTAACAGCATTTCCTTCGATGTAACCAGTGGCATAATCTTCTCCTCCTTGGAATCATAATCATTGTGTTTGTTTTGTATTATTTTCTCATTTGGTTCAGAAACCGAAACGTTTCCGTTTGAGTTCATCATAGCGCTCCATACGTTTTCTGTCAACCATAAAATTTTCATCATTTACAGGAAAATATTCCCTTGAAAAGAAGACCAAATACCGTTAGATTAATTAACAAGAGTTCTAAAGCCTGTGGCCGGGCAGGTCTGTCTGATACTACCGGCGTCATAACAGTTTCGGAAATCCATGTATCCTGTTCTGATCACCTGAGCCTGATGCTGTAATTTCCGAAATGCTGTAAGTACACAATGATCTTAGGAGGATATGAACTATGTTAAAAGGAATTCCAGAAATCTTATCACCAGAATTACTGAAGGTTTTATGTGAGATGGGACACAGTGACCGTCTTGTTATCGCTGACGGAAACTTCCCTGTAGAATCCATGGGAAAAAATGCCATCACCATCCGTTGTGACGGACATGGCGTTCCGGAGATCCTGGATGCCATCCTGAAGCTCTTCCCGCTGGATACTTATGTAGAGCATCCGGTAAACCTGATGGAAGTAATGCCTGGCGATAATGTGGAGACACCGATCTGGGATACATATAAAGAAATCGTTTCCAAGCATGACGAGCGTGGCGAAAAAGCCGTCGGAAACATCGAGCGTTTCGCATTCTATGACGAAGCAAAAACTGCATACTGCATCATCTCCACAAGTGAGAAAGCACTTTATGCCAACATCATGCTTCAGAAAGGCGTTGTGATCAACAACGACTGATCTTTCTTTTGAACTGCCTGATATAATCATATATAATACACATATTCAACCAAAACATAAAACGCCCGGATCTGGAATGTTTCAAGCCAGATCCAGGCGTTTATATTTAACACTTTATCTCTTTGCTGCTTTTGCGGCATATCCTCCGCAGAGTACTTTTCCACCGGAGGTTTTTATCCCTGCACGCACCGCATAGTAATACGTTGTTCCCTTCTTTGCGGTCTTATCCTCAAAGGAGGAACGACTGCCTCCGGAAACTGTACTGATCTTTTTCCATGAACCCTTTCCGGTCTTACGGTAGATCTGATAGCAATCTGCTTTTTTCTGCGCTTTCCAGCAGATCTTCAGCCCCCTGGAGGTCTTCCTGACACTGGATATCTTCTGAAGTTCCGGATAGGACAGGATATAGCTGCTTGCCTGATATCCTCCGAAAACTTTTTTCCCGTCTACATTCTTATATGGCCTCACAGCATAAACGTAGGAGGTGATTCCCTCAATCTTCGTGTCCTGCCAGGACAATCCTTTGTTGTTCACGGTTCCGATCCGAACCCAGCTTTTCCCTTGGAGCTTCCGGTAGATATGATAGCCACTGGCTCCGGAAACCTTCTTCCAGGATACCCTGTTACATGGTCCGCTGACAGCCGTAGCCACTGCACGGGCCTTCCCCAACTCCGCTTTTGCTGATAACGGCGAAGATGCGGCTCCATAAACAGTCTTCTTTCCGGAACGTACATAAAAAGCCCGGATCCGATACGTATAAGTGCTTCCTGTTTTCACTGCAGTATCCTGCCAGGTCACTACATCTGCTGTTACGGTTGCCATTTTTTTTGAATTTCCGCTTTCATCCCAGCGATAGATAGCATAACGATTGCAGCCGGGAACTGCTTTCCAGGAGATCCGTATCCTGTTAAATGCCTTGGAAACCAGTTTTACACCTGTCGTCTGACGAAGCTTCACCGTAACCTTACAGGTAGCTCGGATTCCCCTGGCATTTTTTCCGTAGCAGGTTATGGTTGCTGTTCCCGGATTTTTTGCAGTAACAACGCCGCTTCCATTTACAGCAGCCACACTGGTATCTGAGCTTTCCCAGACAATGCCGGAAGCATCCATCTCGGATCTGGTAGCCGAAGCATTCAGTGTTTTCTGATCTCCGGAATACAGACTTATCTCAGACGAAGAAAGCTGCATCCTCGCAGCACTGCTCAGAGTCCTGGTATGCGCCTTGATCCTCGGAGTTACCGATGGATTAAATTCAACTGCATCCATCCAGGTATCCTCCGCGTTATATCGCAGAAAGCTCTGACCGGATACGATAGACGGAGAAAAGCTGCACCAGCCATAACTGACCTCTGCCTCCACACAGTATTTTATATATGTGCTTCCTGCATTTGTCACCACAATAGAATACAGACTGTTCTGGCTGAGCAGAACCTCCGGAATCTGAAAGGTCATAACCCCAGCCATCGGCTGACTGCAGGAAACCGGTGTGGAATATGCCGGTGTTCCACTGGTAGGATCACTGGCATCCTTCAGATTTGTGTATACCTGCACAGTATAGGAATTATTGGCAGACATGGAGCTAAGAGTCACCTCGCCAAGCGATTCCGCTTTTCCGTTTCCTGCACTGGCACGAAAAACCGTAGACAGCTGTTCCCCTGCATACATGCGGATAGAACCAAGGCCCGACGTTCCGTCATAAAAATAATTGTTTCTATATTTCGGTGTATTGACAGCCGTAGCCGCAACCAGCTCACTGACAGACTTATCCTCATAGGACATATAAAAATATCCGGATTTTCCCCAGCCTGTACCCCAGCTGTTCTTAACGATCCAGGCTCCGTCTCCCTTTACCTTGGAAGATGCCCGGAAATTCTTCGCAGAATAATTGTCATCCCAACCCACCACTGTAACTACATGATTCACGTTCTTGGTGCTGGTAGGATAGGAATAGGCCGCTGTACTTGCATTGTAATAGGCATTCTGTGCATTATACATCACAGTAACTGAATTATTTGCAACCAGAAGCTTCTTCATGGCATTTACGGGAATAATCGGAAAAATAGGCATTTTTCAGATAAGCAGCTGCATTGTACGCCTGGATGCCGTCCGGAGTCACACCGGTTTTCTGTGTATGTGTAGGAATCTGTAGCCAGAGGCACATCCGTTTCTGTTGTCATTCCGGACCAGGTGCTCAGAAACATGGAAGCCAGAAGATCATTTCCGCCCTCATGATAATCTACGTTTCCTTTATCATCTGTCCCCATATGCTTATTGACATCCCCGTAGGTATTTCCAAGCGGGTCATTCTTTCTGTTTGCAAAAAAATACGTCAGATGCTCTTCCGACAGATCATAAGTTCCAAGGCCCTGGGTCAGAAACGAAGTTTCCAGAAGAGAGGCCATTCCAAATGCCCAGCACATACCGTAGGGCTCCTGATTCTTTACGGAAGTAACATATCCCTGATCCGCTGCATTATAATAGGACGGATAGGCCGCAGCTCTTCCCATAGGTACCTCATCCACATCATTTCCGATCTCCACGGCGGTGGAATAAGAGGTCAGATTATCAAAGGGTGCCAGCTGTTCCTGCTCCTCTTCCTCCGTAAGCGGGCGGCCCTTGATATATTCGATGCCGGACTCATCACTGTCTGAGTCATCCCCAAAGCTCTCCTCACCGTCACCAAAGGTGTCCTCCTGGGAATCAGAATACGATCCTTCTGATATTTCGGGATCCCCTGTATCCTCCCCGGAGCTCTGCAAGGCTATATCCTCGGTATCCCCATCGGCTGCCTCTGCAATATCCTCTGTCTGTTCATCCGGGATACCGGTATTCTCTGTGGTATTCTCTTCTGCAATCTCCGTCGTATCCTCTGCTTCCGCTGACTGCGTCTGTGTATCTTCTGACCATTCTTCATTGAAGCCTTCCGCAGAATCACTGAAGCCTTCCACATCGGCTGCCATGACCGAAACCTGGCTGCCCGCAACTGCCACACACAGAAGAAGCGGCAGTAATTTCTTCCTGACAAGCTGTAATCTCTTCACAAAATTCTCCACTTTTCTTATATTGATCTGGTTTATCTGTTAACGTTTCTTCAAATGATAACCCAGAATTCCGATTACTGCAACTACTGTTGCGATCCCGATCCAGATAAACGGACTTTTATACCAGGAATTTTCTTCTTTAAAGGATGTCGCAGCTGTGCCATTGACCGGCTTGGTGACAGCTTCATCCACAGATTCCCCACCTTCTGTTGTTCCATCCGCTGCAGGCGGTCCCTGGACCTCGCCTCTCTGAGCCTGAGAACTACCTGTGCTGGCCGTCCCTGCAGACGTTCCCTGTCCTTCGCCATTCTGGGCCTGAGAGCTGCCTGTATTGTCCGTCCCTGCAGACGTTCCCTGTCCTTCGCCATTCTGAACCTGAGAGCTGCCTGTATTGTCCGTTCCTGCAGACGTTCCCTGTCCTTCGCCATTCTGAACCTGAGAGCTGCCTGTATTGTCCGTTCCTGCTGCTTCCCCCTGAGTCTCGCCGGCTGCGGAATCCTGCGTATCGGATGCGTCTCCCTGATTCACTGCAGAAGTCTCTTTCTCCGTGCCCCCTGCGATTCCGGCCTTCGCCAGCTCCGCATCCTTTGAGGGCCGCAGCTCCTCCAGCGGCACATAACCGTATCTGCCATTATACTCTGTATATCCCCAGGTCTCACCATTCTTCTCTGTCTCCCCTTCGATATGCAGGACAGTACCATCCCTTACCGTCTTATCATTGAGCTTTTCACCTTTTTCATCGGTGGAAGGATAGATATCCACACCAACTCCGCCGGAATCCACAGTCATATAATAATCTGTGGTATCTGCCGGAGCTTCCACCTTCACCACAACCGACTTGTCCGCATACACCGGAACACTCATACTCAGCACCAGCATTCCTGTCAGAAGCACACCTTTGCACCTTTTCATTGCTCTTTCCTCCCTCAAAAAATCTCACTGCCATTCTATGCATAAAATCCCCTTATATTTCTCTTTTGCCTTGGCTCCGAAATATAAGAGGATCTTATCATTAGTTATATCCAGTATCTTTTTTATGCAAGCTCCCGCTCACACATATCCAGCGCAGAAGCGATCACCGCATCCATGTCATAATATTTATATTCGCCAAGACGGCCGCCGAAGATCACCTTCGGTTCCTTCTCTGCAAGCTCCCTATACTGTCCGTAAAGCACTCCGTTCTTCTCATCATTGACCGGATAATACGGCTCATCTCCCGGCTTCCACTCAGAACTGTATTCCCGGCTGATCACCGTTTTCGGAAGATCATTACCCTCCTCATCCTTTCCGAACTCAAACCATTTATGCTCGATGATGCGGGTCCACGGAGTCTCCACATCCGTATAATTCACTGCTGCATTTCCCTGGAAATTAGGTTTATCCAGTGTTTCATTCTCAAAACGCACAGAACGATACTCCAGAGTTCCCAGCTTATAGTCAAAATACGCGTCGATGGCACCTGTGTAGATCACCTTCTCCGCCATTGCATCGTACTGCTCTTTTTTCTCCAGATAATCCTCATTCAGCCGTACCTCGATACCATCCAGCAGATTGGCAACCATCTTCGTATAACCACCCACCGGGATTCCCTGGTACAGCGCATTGAAATAGTTATTGTCAAAGGTCAGACGCACCGGAAGCCTCTTGATGATAAAAGCAGGAAGCTCCGTACATGGACGTCCCCACTGCTTCTCCGTATAGCCCTTGATCAGCTTCTCATAAATATCCGTACCTACAAGGCTGATAGCCTGTTCCTCCAAATTCGAAGGTTCCGTGATCTCTGCTGCCTGCCGCTGCTCCTCGATCTTTGCCGCAGCCTCCTCCGGAGTCACCACGCCCCACATCCTGTTAAAGGTATACATATTAAACGGAAGACTGTACAGCTCCCCATGATAATTGGCAACCGGACTGTTGGTAAAAACGATTGAAGGTGGCAAACCGGGTGATATAATCCCAGACCTTCTTATTATTGGTATGGAAAATATGTGCACCGTATTTATGCACGTTGATTCCTTCCACCTTCTCTGTATATACATTTCCCGCAATATGCGGACGCTTGTCGATCACAAGCACTGACTTCCCGGCACGCTTCGCCTCCTGTGCAAAAACCGCACCGTAAAGACCGGCACCTACGATAAGATAATCGTACATTGATTTCATTCTCCCTGTTCTTTCATTGATGCTGTTATTTTAACACCGAAAAAGGGTAGCTGGCAAGAAGCCACTGTAAAATCCCGGTAAATCTTATATAAGAATGTTGTCAAACAGATATCCGCAAGCTGCAAAAATAATAAAATATCAGATATCCGCTTCTCAAACACCAAAATGTATGATACCCTGTAACTGGATCAGATAATAAACTACTCTGATCACATAAACAGATCGAATGTGGTGAAACCTATGGGTACAAAGGATACCATCACCAAAGATTACATGGCTGACAACCGCGTTTTTGCGGATGTGTTCAACCATATGCTGTACAAAGGAAAAAACGTCATAGACCCTGACACGCTTCATCCACTGGATACCACAGCTCTCGCTGTCCCCTACGGATCCGGCACTTCAGAAGTTCCTGTCCAGAAATTCCGGGACGAATTCAAATCTCTTAATGTTATGCATGATGATTCAAGGATCTATCTTCTCCTGGGGATTGAAAATCAATCGGAAACACACTACGCAATGCCGGTCAAGAACATGGTCTATGATGCATTAGAATACGCAGGGCAGGTAGAAAATTCCGCCAGATCACACAGAGAAGCAAAGCAATGGCCTTCCACATCCGGAGAATATCTCACCGGCTTCTACAAGGATGACCGGCTCATCCCGGTCATAACCACGGTCGTGTACTTCGGTTCCGACACCTGGAACGCTCCCAGGAGCCTCCACGAAATGCTCTCTGTCCAGGACCCTGAAATTCTTTCCATGGTCCCGGATTACCGGATCAATCTCTTTTCACCTGCCGAGATAAAGGATGAAGAACTTGACAAACTCCAGAGCAATCTCAAAGAAGTCATGCTCTTCATCAAATATTCCAAAGATAAACGGAAGCTTCAGGAGCTTACATCACAGACCCCCGGCTTCCGCTCACTCGAGCTCAAAGCAGCCCGGGTCATTGACTCCATAACCGGTATCAACTTACGTTTCACAGAAACAGAAAGGAGCGTTAATATGTGTCAGGCTGTTCAGGAAATGTGCGATGATGCACGTGCCGAAGGCCATCAGGAACAAGCTATGCTGACAGCACAGCGTATGCTTCAGGATCCAAGATTCTCCCCTGAAGACATCTCCAGATTTTCTGGCCTTTCTCTTGAGGACGTGCTGAAATTACAGAAGAAATAGTTCGTATTGAAAATGTTCAGATCCTTTGCAGAGGATCTGAGCATTTTGCTATTCTTCTGACCAAGGCAGAAGCCGATTGTTATCTATTACCCTAAATCAGCTTTTTTGTAATTTTACAATTGTGTATGTCAAAAACAAACTTATCAAAATACAAAAACATAATTTTGAAAATAAAATGTCTTTATCCCTAT
>ENA-OQHF01000559-OQHF01000559.1-human-gut-metagenome-genome-assembly--contig:-NODE-559-length-22684-cov-4.624817_pt1 | contig 22684 bp, 21 predicted proteins | sample MGYA00242559_ERZ504709 | MGnify/ENA primary metagenome ERZ504709 (study PRJEB26092, sample SAMD00036203) | human gut metagenome | host: Homo sapiens | study: EMG produced TPA metagenomics assembly of... | reverse complement strand
CTATTTTAGGTTATGTAGGTATCATGGATCTGACAAAAGCGGCAAGCTATGTTTCTTCCCGTACTTATCAGATGTTCATACCGCTGATCGTTGCAGGTATCATGTACTATCTGATCGTGAAGTGCCTGAGCCTTCTGCTGAAGAGATTTGAAAGGAGACTGAGAGAAAGTGATTGATGTTAAAAATCTGAAAAAGTCCTTCGGGGACGTACACGTATTAAAGGGAATCACAACTCACGTAAACAAGGGTGAGTGTATCTGTATCATCGGTCCGTCCGGCTCCGGAAAATCTACATTTCTGCGCTGTCTGAACCTTCTGGAAAAACCGGAGGAAGGCGAGATCACCGTAAACGGACAGCAACTTCTGGATCCGAAGCTGGATGTAGATAAATTCAGGGAAAATGTGGGAATGGTTTTTCAGCATTTTAATCTGTTTCCAAATATGACAGTATTGAAAAATATCACCCTTGCGCCGGTGCGCCTTGGCAAATGGAATGTAGCGGAAGCTGATCAGAAGGCGAGGGCTCTTTTGAAAAGAGTCGGACTTGAAGAAAAAGCCGATGTCTATCCAGGAAAGCTTTCAGGCGGACAGAAGCAGAGGGTTGCCATTGCCAGAGCCCTTGCAATGAATCCCCAGGTGCTTCTGTTCGACGAGCCGACATCAGCTCTTGATCCGGAGATGGTCGGAGAGGTTCTTGAGGTTATGAAGGAGCTTGCAAAAGAAGGCATGACCATGCTGGTGGTTACCCATGAGATGGGATTTGCAAGGGAGGTCAGCGACAGAGTGCTCTTTATGGATGATGGGGTGATTCTTGAGGATAGAAATCCGAAAGAACTGTTTGGGGATCCTCGAGAGGAAAGGACGAAGGAGTTTCTTTCCAAAGTGTTGTAGGGTTTTTCGTGGAAAAGTTCTGCTTTGAAAAAGCGGGGAAATTCGTGGGGAGGGGAGGCACTCGGAGTTGCGAAGCCCGTTTCCCCTCCCCACACCCCACCCCTCCGGGCACGCCGCTGTGCTACGCCTTGGAGTGTGTTAATTTATCGGCTTAGTCCTGTATGCTGCTGTATTGGCAGTGTCAGGCTGAGCCGATTTTTATTTCGTCGGACGGGAAAGCGGCCCGCGCAGCGGGCCTGTTCCCTGTTGTTAATGGGAGCGGGTTTATGCCAGTGATGCGACAATAGACGGGAGCAAGTGAGCGCCGGCAATACAGCAACAGGCAGAAGTAGGTCTATGCCAGTGATGCGACAACAGACGGGAGCAAGTGAGCGCCGGCAATACAGCAACAGGCAGAAGTAGGTCTATGCCAGTGATGCGACAACAGACGGGAGCAAGTGAGCGCCGGCAATACAGCGACAGGCAGGAGCAGGTCAGCACCAGCAATACAACAGGCAGGAGCAGATTAGCTCCAGCAATAGAACAACAGGCAGGAGCAGATCAGCGCCAGCAATACAACAACCACCAGGAACAGGTCTGCTGCGCAGACCGCCTTCCGTCCGGCGAAAAAAAAATCGGCTCAGCCTGATGCCACCAATACAGCAGCATACAGGCATTTGCCAATACACTACCCCATACCACAGCGCAGAACAGCGACGTGCCCGGAAAGGGGGAGCGCGAGGGGGAAAAGCGGGCTTCGTAACTCCGAGCGCCTTTCCCCCTCGCAAACTTGCCCACGCCAAAGTGTCCCCCAGAAAGGGAAACCCCACTGCCAAAGTGTCCCCCAGAAAGGGAAACCCCACTGCCAAAGTGTCCCCCAGAAAGGGGAACCTGCCCACGCCAAAGTATCCCCCCTGGAAAGGAAACGCCCTCCGCCAGGAGCGTCCGTCAGACGCCCGACATTGTACAATATCTGGTACAATTTTCTCATTATTTTTATCAATAATACAATTACATGTATATTATAAAGAACATACTTCCAAGCTGTTGACTTTAAATTCGGAATCTGTTATCTTATGGTCGTCATGAGAAATGTTATATATTACTAACTGCGCGGGCGGTGAACGAAATATTGAGACAACAGGAAAGGATGTGTAACAAATTGGCAAAAGTTGATTTTGAACAGTGGAATGGTTTTAAGGGTGATCGTTGGAAAGAGAAGATCGATGTTCGTAATTTCATCAGTATGAACTATACACCATATGATGGAGATGCTTCCTTCCTGGAAGCACCAACAGAGGCAACAGATAAACTCTGGGGCAAGCTTCAGGAGCTTCAGAAAGAAGAGCGTGCTAAAGGCGGCGTTCTTGATATGGAGACAGAGGTAGTAACAGGAATTACAGCATACGGTCCTGGATATATCGATGAGGAACTCAAAGACCTGGAGCAGGTTGTAGGTCTTCAGACAGACAAACCTCTGAAACGTGCTTTCATGCCATACGGCGGAATCAAAATGGCAGAGCAGGCATGTGAGACTTACGGATACCATGTAAGCGACAAGATCAAAGATGTTTTCAACAACTATGAGTTCAAAACACACAACCAGGGTGTATTCGATATCTACACACCGGAGATGAAGAGAGCACGTCACAACAAGATCCTTACAGGACTTCCGGATACTTACGGACGTGGACGTATCGTAGGTGATTACAGACGAGTTGCTCTTTACGGAATTGATCATCTGATCGCAGGTAAAGAGAAAGATTTCGCAGCATGCGACCGTCAGGGTATGAGACGTTATGACTTCCAGCTTCGTGAGGAGATCGCAGATCAGATCCGTGCTCTGAAGAAGATGAAAGAAATGGCTCAGATCTATGGCTTTGATATTTCCCAGCCGGCTAAGAATGCAAAGGAAGCATTCCAGTGGCTGTACTTCGGATATCTTGCAGCAATCAAAACTCAGAACGGAGCTGCAATGAGTGTTGGACGTATCTCCACATTCCTTGATATCTATATTGAGAGAGACCTTGAGAACGGAACTCTTACAGAGAAAGAGGCACAGGAGCTTGTTGATCATATCGTAATGAAATTCCGTATGGTTAAATTCGCTCGTATCCCGTCTTACAACCAGCTCTTCTCCGGTGACCCGGTATGGGCAACTCTGGAAGTAGCAGGTATGGGACAGGACGGACGTTCCATGGTAACAAAGAACGACTATCGTTTCCTTCATACACTTGAGGATATGGGACCGGCTCCGGAGCCGAACCTTACAGTTCTCTACTCCTCAAGACTGCCTGAGAACTTCAAGAAATATGCAGCAGACATCTCTGTTACAACAAGTTCCATCCAGTATGAGAACGATGATGTTATGCGTCCGGTATGGGGCGATGACTACAGCATCTGCTGCTGTGTATCTGCTACAGAGACAGGTAAAGAGATGCAGTTCTTCGGTGCTCGTGCTAACCTTGCAAAATGCCTTCTTTACGCGATCAACGGTGGTGTTGATGAGAAGACAAAACAGCAGGTAGGACCGCAGTATCAGCCGATCACTTCCGAGTACCTTGATTATGACGAAGTAATCGCAAAATATGATCAGATGATGGACTGGCTTGCACATCTGTATGTTGGAACACTGAACATGATCCACTACATGCATGATAAATACTACTATGAGGCAGCTGAGATGGCACTTATCGATACAAAGGTTGACCGTTCCTTCGCAACAGGTATCGCCGGATTCTCACACGTAGTAGATTCCCTTTCCGCTATCAAATATGCAAAAGTAAAAGCAATCCGTGACGAGGACGGAATCACAACAGACTTCCAGGTTGAGGGTGACTTCCCACGTTATGGTAACGATGATGACAGAGCAGACGAGATCGCAACAACTCTGCTTTCCACATTCCTTGAGAAGCTGAAACACATCCATACCTATCGTGATTCCAAGCCAACCACATCCATCCTTACCATCACATCCAACGTTGTTTATGGTAAAGCTACAGGATCTCTTCCGGACGGAAGAAAAGCCGGCGAGCCTCTGGCACCGGGAGCAAACCCGTCTTACGGCGCAGAGCAGAACGGACTTCTTGCTTCCCTGAACTCTGTTGCAAAGCTTGACTATGAGGATGCCCTTGACGGAATCTCCAATACTCAGACGATCAACCCGGATGCACTTGGCCATTCTGAGGAAGAGCGTACAGAGAATCTTGTAAATGTACTTGACGGATACTTTGACCGTGGTGCACATCACCTCAATGTAAACGTATTCGGTAAAGAGAAACTTATCGATGCTATGGAGCATCCGGAAAAAGAGGAGTATGCAAACTTCACGATCCGTGTTTCCGGATACGCTGTTAAGTTCATCGACCTTACAAGAGAGCAGCAGCTTGACGTTATCGCAAGAACCTGCCACGAAAGGATGTAATAAAAAATATGGACGACCAGAAAAAAATCACTGGCTACGTCCACTCACTGGAGAGCTTCGGCTCTGTTGACGGACCAGGAGTCCGGTATGTGATCTTTTTGAGCGGCTGCGCCATGCGCTGTCAGTTCTGCCACAATCCGGACACCTGGCAAATGAAAACAGGGACGGAGTACACAGCAGATGAGCTGCTTGAAAAAGCCTGTCGATACCGCTCTTACTGGGGAAGTAAGGGCGGTATTACTGTGAGTGGAGGCGAGCCACTGTTACAGATCGATTTCCTCACTGAGCTGTTCAGAAAAGCAAAAAAACTTGGGATCCACACAACACTTGATACCAGCGGCAACCCTTACACAGAAGAGGGTCCGTGGTATGAAAAATGGGAAGAGCTGATGAAGTACACAGATCTTGTCATGCTGGATATCAAGCACATTGATGAGGAACAACATAAGATCCTCACAGGATGTACCAATAAAAATATCCTTGCCATGGCCCGGAAGCTTTCCGATATGGGCGTATCCATGTGGATCCGTCACGTACTGGTTCCGGAACGCAATGACCGGGATGACTATCTCCACCGGCTGGCTGACTTTATTGCAACACTGAAGACAGTTGAGAGAGTGGAGGTTCTTCCATATCACACACTCGGAACCTTTAAATGGGAAAATCTGCATATTGATTATCCGCTGAAGGGAATCAATCCGCCAACGAAAGAACGCATCGAAAATGCGGAAAAAATCCTGGGAGCAGGTACACAGTAATAAAAAACCATATCTTATGTCGAAAAACAGACATAGATATGGTTTTTTTGATGTTCACACCAGTTCTTTGTTTTTGATCAGCATTTCTTTGATGATATCCTGTGTATAGGAACCTAAGCGGCGCTGAGTATCCCGGTCAAGCTCTGAAGGAATGATAGGCTTGCCATATTCGATCACTACGTGTGTAGGTGTCATCTTCGGGAAATTGGCCTCCCAGATATTGGCAGAGTTGCTGATCGCAATAGGAATGATCGGGCTTTTGGCTCTGGCTGCGATCTTGAAGCTGCCGTCATGGAAAGGCAGCATTTCTGTTTCATCAGCATTCTTATTTCTGGTTCCTTCCGGGAAGATACATACGGAAATGCCGGATTTCACATAGTCTGCGGCCTGAAGGATCGTTTTCAGACCCTGCTTGATATCCTCTCTGTCGAGAAAGAGACAGTAGAGATTGCGCATCCAGTTGGAGAGCAGCGGATAATGCTCCATTTCCTTCTTGGCAACATAGCCGGTGCGGATCGGACAGCGGCTGTAGGTGAGCAGGATGTCGAAATAGCTCCGGTGGTTTGCTACATAGAGAACAGCCTGATCCTTTGGAACGTTTTCTTCGCCGATGACGGTGACTTTGGCGCCTGTGATCCACAGGATGAATTTGAATATGGCCTGTACCATGCGCAGAGAGCTGATATCCTTAGTCATGGGAGAAAATTTCCCGATGATCCATTCTACAAGGAGAACCGGAATGGTCAGCACCAGATAGGCGATCACCACGATACAGACAAGTATGAATCGAATCATGTCTTTTGTCCTTTCTGTTATAGATACTTGCGGAGAGTTCCGCAGTAAGATGGTATTTTTATATTATACGAAGAAAATCCGATAGTTGCAATAAATCTTTCCCTGCTCACATAGAATAAATACTGAATAATGCAGGTGGCTTATATTATGAAAAAAGCAGTATTTCTGCGGATCGTGCTGACAGCTGCCGTGCTGGCACTGCTGCTTTCCGGGTGTCGATTTGTCCGGGTGGAGGAAGAAGAACGAAAACCGGTAGATTACATCGTTGTGGAACGCCGGGATATCCCGGAGGAGCTTTCCAGGCTTATGGAAGAAAAAAAGGAAAAGGAATTTCAGCTGAGTTATGAAACCGGAGAGGATCTTTACCTGGCCAAAGGGTACGGGCGGCAGATGAGTGGCGGATACAGCATCCAGGTAGAGGAGCTTGGAGAATCCTCGAATGGGATCTTTTTTGTTACAAAACTTCTTGGACCGGAGGATCTTAAGGAGGCAGGAGTTCCGTCCTATCCCTGCATTGTGATAAAAACCCGGAAACAGGAAAAGCCGGTAACGTTCCGGGAAAGCAGCAGTCCGGTGAAAAAAGAGTCGGAGAAAGGGGAATAGACTGTGGAATTAAAAAAAGAAAGCATGCAGATATTAAAGGAAAAAAGCAGGGCAAAAAGTCAGATCACTTTTGATGAGGATTTTAATGTACCGGATGCAAAACCGGATGCAGGAAGACTGATCCAGAATAAGGGCAGGATCATTATGGATGATGTCCGTCTTACTGACGGGAAAGGTATTCTTACGGGAAATCTGCAGGTAGATATCCTTTATGTGGGGGAAGAAAGAGGGATCGTCAGCAGTCTTACTGCAAAACTTCCATTTGAGGAAACCTTGAACCTGAAGGATATCATAAACGGGGATAAAATGTGTCTGAAGTGGGAAATTGAAGATCTTACGATCCGCCTGATCCATTCCAGAAAGCTTAATATCAAAGCTTTGGTAACTTTTTGTGCGACTGTGGATGAAACAGAACAGATCCGCCTGCCGGTGGTGCTGGATGCAGAAGAGGTATCCGTCAGAAAAAAAACAGTCCGTTTTCTGGGACTTACCGTACATAAAAAAGATACACTCCGGATCAAGGATGAGTATACCATTGCCTCCAATCGTCCGGATATCGCCAGCCTGATCTGGTATACTATGGATGTACGGGGACTGGATCTGAAGCCGGAGGAAAATGTGGTAAAGGCAAGGGGAGAGCTGTCCGTTTTTGTGCTGTATGGAGCTGAAGATACAGAAGCCCCGGTGCAGTGGCTGGAATATTCGCTGCCTTTTTCCGGAGAAGTGGAATGTCCGGACTGTACGGAAGAACTGATCCCGCTGATCGAAGCTTCGGTGATGCATCAAAGTCTGGAGGCCAAACCGGATGTCGATGGGGAAGAACGGATCCTTGTTTCGGATGTTGTGCTGGAGCTGGATATGAAATTTTTCAGGGAAGAGGAATATGATCTTATTACCGATGTGTATACACCGATCCGTGAATGTGTTCCGGAAGGAAAGAATGAGGTACTGGAACGGCTTCTGGTACGTAATTTTTCCAGATGCAGGATCAGTGACAGGATCCAGGTAAAGGAGACTCAGGGAAAAGTCCTCCAGCTGTGTCACAGTCAGGGAAAAGTGAAGATCGATAAGACCAGGATCGTAGAGAACGGTGTGCAGGCAGATGGCGTGGTCATGCTGAAGATCCTGTACATTATTGGAAATGATGATATGCCGTTTTATTCCATGGAGGCAATGATACCGTTTTCCCATATGGTGGAAGCAAGAGGAATCCGACAGGACAGCTGTTATCAGTTAAAAGCAAAGCTGGAGCAGCTTTCCGCAGCCATGGCAGATGGAAATGAGATCGAGATCCGGGCAACTGTAGGACTGGAGCTTCTGGCAGTTGCCAGAGAACCGGTATTTATCATTGAGAAAGTAGAGGAAAAACCACTGGATATGAAAAAACTCCAGGCTATGCCGGGAATCCTGGTTTATATGGTAAAACCGGGAGATGAATTGTGGGATATCGCAAGGAAATATCACACATCTATCCAGGAGATCCGGACGATCAATGCTCTCAAGGAAAATCAGGAACCCTCTCCGGGAACTCCGCTTCTTGTTGTGAAAAAAAGTGGAAGGTCAGATCAAATAAAAAGTGGAATATTTTGCTGTTGAAAAGAATGTAAAAATCATATAAAATACATGTATAAATACTGTATACAAAGTACAAATGGAGGGGCTTATGCGTTTAAAAGCAATGGCAAAGATCAATCTCGGACTTGATGTTCTGGGAAAGAGAGAGGACGGTTATCATGAGGTACGCATGATCATGCAGACCATCCGTATGTATGATATCCTGGATATCAGAAAGACCAGACGGCCGGGGATCGTACTGACGACCAATCTTCCGTTTATTCCTACAGATCAGAGAAATCTTGTATATAAGGCAGCACAGATGCTGATGGAGGAGTTCGATGTTGAAGAGGGACTTTCCATCAAGCTTCGTAAATTTATCCCGGTGGCAGCAGGCATGGCAGGAGGCAGCTCCGATGCAGCGGCCGCATTTGTGGGTGTGAACCGGATGTTCCATTTAGGGCTTACCGAAGAACAGCTGATGGAACGTGCAGTAAAGGTCGGAGCAGATGTTCCGTATTGTATCATGCGGGGAACAGCTCTTGCGGAGGGAATCGGAGAGAAGCTGACCAGACTTCCGGAAGTTCCGAAATGTTATGTTCTGATAGGAAAACCGGGAATCAATGTTTCCACAAAAACAGCCTATGAGAATCTGAATCTGGAAGGGATCGGCAAACATCCGGACATCGATGGACTCATCGGAGCTATCAGAAATAATGATTTGTATGCCATGGCATCCAGAATGGAGAATGTATTTGAACCGGGGATCATCCGACAGTATCCTGTGATCGGCAATATCAAGAACCTTATGGAAGAAAAAGGTGCGCTGAAAGCCGTGATGAGCGGAAGCGGTCCTACTGTGTTTGGAATCTTTGATAATAGGGATAAGATGGCCGCGGCAGCCAGAAGCCTCAGAAAGAGCGGGCTTGCAAAGACTGTATTTGCCACGGATATTTACAATAGAGATGGAGGAGTTACAAATGACAAGTGATTTTTCTGTGGATATGAATGAATATCTGCCGCTTCGGGATGTTGTTTTTAACACCTTGCGGCAGGCAATCCTGAAGGGAGAGCTGAAGCCGGGCGAAAGACTTCTGGAGATCGCCCTTGCAGAGCGTCTTGGCGTGAGCAGAACACCGGTGCGTGAGGCTATGCGCAAGCTGGAACAGGAAGGTCTTGTAGTGATGATCCCACGCAGAGGTGCACAGGTAGCCAGCATCACAGAAAAGGATCTGAACGATGTTCTGGAGGTGCGTATCGCCCTCGAAAATGTTGCCATAGAAAAAGCGTGCAAGCTGATCACAGAGGATGAGCTGGGAAGGCTCTGGGTGGCAGCCAAGGAATTTGAAAAAACAAAAGCAGAGGGAAATCTGGTCCGCCTGGCGGAAACCGATGTGGCTTTCCACGAGATCATATATCAGGCTTCTGATAATAAGCGTCTGAATCAGGTCCTGAATAATCTCCGTGAGCAGATGTATCGCTATCGTGTAGAGTATCTGAAGGAGGAGCAGACAAGAAATCTTCTGGTCAGTGAGCATGAAGAGCTGGTAAAAGCCATCCGTGAAGGAGATGTGCAAAAGGCGCAGGATATTTCTTTCCATCATCTGGAGAATCAACGAAAAGCGATCATCCGTACTATCCGCGCGGAGAATGAGGCCAAAGAGGCCGAGAAAAAAGAATAAGAACCGGATATGCGGGAATATTAAGAGAGATGTCATTGGGGCATCTCTTTTTTTAACCGAATCAAGTAAGTCCCCTGTTTCAATTGCGAAAAGCAATAAGCAGTGGGGGAACTTGCTGTAAAGGATGGTGGCTTTATGGAAACAAGGAAGATATCGATATCTCTTCATGAAAATGAATCATATATTCGGAAACGGTGTGAAAACTGCGATGATATCCTGATCAGGCCCATGCGCCTTGGTGAGGGACATAAGGCGGACTGTCTGATGGTCTATATTGAGGTTGCGGTTTCAAACATGATGCTGGATGATTCTGCTATCGGAAAAATGATCAATCATTTCTGGGAGATCCCGGAGGAAAAGATCCGGGAATTTATCCGCCGAAACAGTCTTGGAATTGCAGATGTGAAGGAGCTGTCTTCCATGGAGGAGGTATTTGGTGCCATTCTTTCGGGAAATGCAGTTTTCTTTCTGGATGGATACGACAAAGCAATGAAAATTTCCAGTAAAGGATATCCGGGGCTGGCTGTATCAGAGGTGAAAACGGAAAAGGTCCTCAGAGGCTCCAAGGAGGGGTTCTGTGACAGTGTAAAAACCAATACGGCCCTTGTGAGAAAGCGGATCCGGGATACCAGGCTGAAGGTGGAACAGAGCAGCATCGGTGTACGCTCCAATACGGTGGTACAGCTTCTTTATGTGGAGGATCTGGTCCATGAGGAGCTTCTGACTGCTGTGAAAGAGCGCCTGGAATCTTTTGCAGTGGACGGGATCCTGGACAGCGGGATGCTGGAACAGCTGACAGAAGAAGCATGGTATTCTCCCTTTCCTCAGTTTCAGACAACGGAGCGGCCGGACCGGGCTGCCCAGGAGCTGCTGAATGGAAAAGCAGTTCTGCTCTGCGACAATTCGCCGGTGGCACTGGTGGTTCCCGGAGCATTCAACAGTTTTATGGAAAGCAGTGAAGACTGGTACAACCGTTTTGAGATGGCATCTTTCCTGCGGGTGCTCCGGTATCTGGCCATGGCTGTGGCAACGCTGCTCCCCGGACTTTATCTGGCTGTGATCCGGTTTCATACACAGATCCTTCCGGCGAATCTGATCCTTTCCTTTGCACAGGCAAGAGATGGCGTTCCATTTTCCAGTGTAGTGGAGCTGGTGTTCCTGGAACTGTCTTTTGAGTTGATACGGGAGGCTGGTGTGCGGATCCCGGGAGCTCTTGGAAATGCCATTGGGATCGTAGGAGGACTGATCATCGGACAGGCTGCGGTGGAAGCCAATCTTGTCAGCCCGGTGGTAGTGATCATCGTGGCACTGACAGCACTGGGATCACTGGCTATACCTAATGAGGAATTTGCTTCTGCATTCCGGCTTCTGAAGTACGTTTTTCTGTTTCTGGGAGGATTTCTAGGTATATTCGGAATCGTGTTGGGACTGTATCTCACCATGGCGCATCTGGCAGGCCTTTTAAGCTTCGGTGTCCCATATCTGGTACCTTTTGTAGAGAAGAACAGTGAGGCGGAAACCGGTGGAAGGATTTTGCGACAGCCCTTCCGGAAGCGGAAATTCCGGCCGCTGTATGCCAGAAATGCCCAGAAACGCAGGCTTCGGACAAGGCCATGGAGCCGGAAAGGATAAAGGTTATGAGATTTGCGGAGAATAACAGGATTTCCCACAGACAGCTTTTTCGGCAGATCATACTGGTGTTTCCGGCGCCGTTTCTGCTGTGCCTGTTTAAGAATGGAGCGATGTTGGGCATCAGTGCCATGGCAGGGACAGCTGCTGCGGCCGTAGTGCTCTCTTTTTATGTAATCTGGCTGATACGTCTGACACCTGCATATGGGGAGCTTTCCAAAAGGCCAGGAAGTTTTACTGTACGATTTATTGGCCTGTTCTTTTTGGTATATGTGATTGCAAGTTCGGCATTTCTTTCGGGCCTTCTGGGGGAGGTGATCCCGGAAAGTCTGATCAGCGGGATTTCCGGAAAATGGCTGTCTCTTCTTGCAGTTGCAGCCTGTAGTCTGGGAACGCATCGCGGAATGCAGAGAAGAGGGCGGATCGCTGAGGTGTCCGGAAGGATTTTTCTGGCAGGGATTCTTCTTCTGATGCTTTTATGTGCAGGGCAGGGAAAAACAGAGTACTTTATGGAAGTGATGAAAGATCCGGAAACAGGATTTACAGGAGAGCGATGGCTCCGTGATCTGTATACACTTTTGTGTGCTTTTTCAGGAGCAGGACTTCTTCCTTTCGGGCTGGAGTATGCAAAAAAACAGGGAAGTGCCAGAAAACCTGTGATCCTGGCTTTTCTTACAGTTTGCGGGATCATTTTTGGAATGCAGCTCCTTCTTCCGGCAGTCTTTGGAGGTGCACGCCTTAAAAACGAGATCTGTCCGGTACTGCCTCTTTTGGAGGGTGCAGATCTTCCGGGAAACGTACTGGCGAGATTTGATGTGATATGGATGGGGTTTCTGGTATTCGGACTTTTGTTTTCTCTGGGAAGTTTGTTTCATTACGGAAATCAGATCGCGGAAAAAACCGGATTCGGGACCGGTCGGTACTGGATCCCGGCAGCAGGCTGGCTGCTTTCCCTGTATGAGAGAAACGGGATGGGGATCCGGGAGTATTATGGCTGGTATCTGGGGTACATCTTTGTACCGTTTCTGCTTGTGATACAGCTTTTTCTCAGTACGGAAAACCGGGGAAGACGGAAGAAAAAGTAACTGTGGCAGGACTTGTCCTGGTCATCACTTTGACGGGATCAGGCTGTGCGGCAGTAGAACCGGAAAAAAGAGCTTATCCGCTGGCACTGGGGGCCGGTGTTTCAGAGAATGGCTTTGTGCTGAAATATGCAATGCCGGATATGAGTACAGCTACCGGACAGGAAAAACCGGACGAAGATCCGATTTCTGTGCTGACTCTTTCCGGCCGGGACTTTCAGGAGATCGAGGCAGTCTACAACCGGTCTCAGGAAAAATTTCTGGATCTGGGTCATCTTGAAGTGCTGATCCTGGATGAACAGATCCTGGAAGAGGGATCCCGGGAAGCACTGATCGGATATCTGAAACAGGAAGAGCATATCGGAGAGGATGTCTACGTGTTCCGGACGGATATGCTGGGAGATGTTTTTCACTGGAAAGGAGCCCGGGAAAGCTCCATAGGGGAATACCTTCAGGGAATCCAGGAGAACCGCACATCCGGGCAGCAGAAGAAGGGTGTGACTCTGCGGGAGGTATATCATCAGTTCTGTCAGGATGGAACGCTGCCCTGGCTTCCGGAGATATGGGTGGAAGGTGAGCTTCTGGAAGTGGATTACGGCAGTAATGAATAGATGGGAGCCGGACTGTTAATAATACAGATGATGATCAGTACGATAAAATCGTACAGTATATCTCTGGATAAGATCATCAGAAGATTTTTGACAGGAGGGCTTGCTCATGGAGCATATAAAAATGAAGAAGCATGATATTAAAAAAAGCAGGAGGGTTCCTTTTGCTCACGGCAGTGATCCTTGCAGGGAGTACCTGGGAGAGAAGAACTGCAGGTGATCGGCAGCCACAGTTTTATGCCTGGTGGGGAACGATCTACCCGGAATTCTGCTTTGAAAAAGCAGAGGACAACGGGGAAAATAAGCCGGTGAAGATATCCTTCTGGCTTGCGCAAGCCCTGGATTGGTGATACAATATTTCAACGGACCAATCACGTTCGATTAATTATTTCAGGAGATAAGATCAATGAATATAGACAGAAACGCACCGGTGGGTGTGTTTGATTCCGGTATCGGAGGACTGACAGTAGCCCGGGAGATCATGCGCAATCTCCCATCGGAAAAAATCGTATATTTCGGAGACACAGCCAGAGTTCCCTATGGAAGCAAATCCAGAGAAACGGTGATCCGTTATTCCCGCCAGATCATTCATTTTCTGCAGGAACAGAAGGTGAAGGCCATTGTGGTGGCCTGTAATACAGCCAGTGCATTTGCTCTGGATGCGGTGAAGGATGAACTGGATATCCCGATCCTTGGAGTGATCGAGGCCGGTGCCAAAGTTGCTGCCCAGGAAACCAGAAATAAACGGGTGGGCATTATCGGAACGGTGGGCACGGTAGGAAGCGGTATCCATGCCTCTTATCTGAAGGAACTGGATCCGGAGATCACCGTGATCGGAAAAGCGTGCCCGCTGTTTGTTCCGCTGGTAGAAGAGGGCTGGTATCATGATCCGGTCACTGAGGAAGTTGCGAGAAGATATCTGAAGGAGCTGCAGGAGCAGGAGATCGATACACTGATCCTCGGATGTACGCACTATCCTCTTTTAAGATCTACCATCCGCAAGATCATGGGTGAGGAGGTCTGCCTTGTGAATCCTGCATATGAGACGGCGCTGGAGCTTAAAAAGCTGCTCTCCAGACTGGATCTTGCCAGCAATGAGGTAGCACAGGAGGAATTCCCGTATCGCTTTTATGTAAGTGATCTTGCAGAGAAGTTTAAGGATTTTGCCAATTCCATCCTGCCGTATAACGTAGAAAAAACACAGAAGATCGATATCGAAAAATATTAAACAGATCTGTACATAAATGATAGGAGAAAAGAATGCAGAAAGAAGTTTTGATCCATGTAAGAGGGCTTCAGATGATGGATGCACAGGGGGATCAGGAACCTATAGAGATCATTGTTCCGGGACAGTATTATTTCCGCAATGGTTCTCATTATCTCAGATATGAGGAACTGCTGGATGAAACAGCAGAACCCACCATCAATTACATAAAAGTATCCGGAAAGGGTCTGGAGGTCAGCAAGAAGGGACTGGTCAATGTACACATGGTATTTGAACAGGGCAAAAAAAACATGACCTATTATACTACCCCTTACGGAACACTTCAGATGGGAATCTCAGCTACGAATCTGGAGCTGACGGAAAGCGAAGAGAACCTTCAGATCAAAGCAGATTATGCGCTGGATATGAATGAAGAACATGTGGCAGACTGCTATCTGGCGATCCAGGTACAGCCAAGAGACTGCAAGGATTTTGTTTTATAGATCCTGCAGAAAATAAAAGATATATAATTACACTACATAAGAACAGCCGCCATGCATCAGGGGAATTCCTGAAAGCATGGCGGCTGTTTTGGATTCTGATCATTTACGGAATCTTGCGAGGAAGCCTTTTTTCTTCTTCTGTGGTGCTTCGAGAGAACCACGGATTCCTTTTACGCCAACGATGTAAAGGCCGCTGACTTCAGCTTTGATCTCTTTTTTGACCGGGATCAGATCAAAAACTTTTTCATCTGCAATAAGGATGTTGATCTTCGGACCGACTTTGGCTTTTACGATCGGAAGCTTGGACCGGCGCATAAGCTTAGGTGTCTGGTCGATGACCATCTGTGGAAGTCCGGAATCTTTCAGCGGCATCCGTTTTTTATCGATGACCAGCATGGAAACTGTCTGTTTGTTAGCCTGGATCTGAGCCTGCTGTTCGTCCTGTTTTTTCTGAGCTTTTTTTCCGAAGAAATAGAGTGCGATCACTGCTGCGATCAGAATAACGAGGATGACCAGAAGAACGATGGTAACTGTACTCATTTGAGAATCCCCCTGTATATATATTTGTTTCGCAATCGGTTACATTACGCAAACAACATTTTAGCATTGTTTCGTCAAAAAGGCAATTAAAAAAGTGAAAAAGACAGGTGGAACGGTGGAAATTTCAGCAGTTACCAGTTATAATGATTACGATGCAGTTCATCTGTGTATGCTGCAGAGAATACAGGACATAACTATCTTTGAGCTAACATATGTAATGGATAAACCAGAGATGGAGGAAATATTATATGAAAGAGAAAAAGCCCGGGGGAACCCGACCGGAAATGGGAACTCCTGAGTACGAAGAATGGCGGAAAGAGATATTGAAACGCCGCAGAAAGCGCCAGCTGAAGGAACGCAGAAAACGTCTGGCCATCATAACAGCGGCAATGATCGTCGCAGTCGGGGCATCAGTAGGAGTCGGTGCGCTGAAGGGCAGAAGTGAGAAGGCTTCAAAAGAGAAGACAGTTTCTTCTGACAAACAGAAAGAACAGACCGTTTCCGGAGAAAAAGCTTTAGAAGCAGGTACTAAAAATACAGAGACCGCTTCCAAAGATACTCTCGCAGAGGCAGAGCTTCTGGCCAGTCAGTATAACTATGACAAAGCTATCGATCTTCTGAAAAAGGCTCCGTCCTATGATTCGGATAAGAAGATGCAGGCAGCTGCAAAAAAATACGAAGACATAAAAGCAACCTGTACGGCATGGCCCCTTGAAAAGGTGACACATGTCTTTTATCATATTCTGATCAAGGATCCATCCAAAGCGTTTGACGGAGACTACAAAGAAGCAGATTATAATCAGGTCATGACAACCATTGATGAGTTTAACAAGATCACGCAGACCATGTATGACAAGGGCTATGTGATGGTAAGCATCAAGGACATGGCAAAGGCAGACGACAACGGGAATATCACAGAGGGAGAGATCCTTCTTCCGCCTGGGAAAACGCCGTTTGTCCTCTCACAGGATGATGTATGCTATTATCATTACATGGACGGTGACGGCTATGCCACGAAGCTGATCGTGGATGATAAAGGAAAGATCCGCAATGAATATGTGGAAGATGACGGAAGTGTCTCCGTGGGAGATTATGACATGGTTCCGTTGATCGACCGTTTTGTGGAAAAGCATCCGGATTTCTCATACCGCGGTGCAAAAGGAATCCTGGCACTTACCGGATACAACGGGATCCTGGGATACCGGACCGACGAAAGCTATGAGACCCGTCCGGCAGATCTGGATGAAAATAAAGTACAGTGGCTGGATGCACATCCGGATTTCAGCCTGGAAAAAGAACGGGCAGCCGCAAAAAAGGTTGCCGATGCCATGAAGGCAGAAGGCTGGGAATTTGCAAGCCATACCTGGGGACATCAGAATGTGGGACAGGTCACACTGGAGAAGCTTCAGGCAGATACCGAACGTTTCAAGAAAAATGTAGATCCGCTGATCGGGGGAACGGATGTTATCATTTTTGCTTTTGGAACCGACATTACCAATGACCAGGAGTATTCCGGGGATAAATTCGAATATCTGAAGGGGCAGGGATATAATTATTACTGCAACGTGGATTCCAGCCAGTATTATGTACAGATCCGGGATCGGTACTTCCGTCAGGGAAGACGAAATCTGGATGGATACCGTATGTATTATAACCCGGAACTGTTATCCGATCTTTTTGACGTAAAAGATGTTTTTGATCCGGCAAGACCGACACCGGTACCGCCGATGTAACGGTCATATCCGGAGATACGAGGGGACTTTTAGAAAGGGGCATATATATTATTATGAAGAAAAAAATTGCAGGTGTACTGACAACAGTGCTTGCGGCGTCACTTCTTGTGGGCGGAAACCATCCGGTCACTGTTCAGGTGGACAATATGATCTCCGGGACACAGGATGACGAGGATACACAGTCTGATGAAGCGGAAGCAGAAGCCGAAGAAGAACAGTCCGAAGAAGCCAAAGTAGCAGCGGATCCGGAGGACCAGCCGGCAGCTACCGAGACACCGAAGGAAGAAAAAAAAGGCAGAAAAAGAAACACAGAAAAGGGAAGCAGCCGAGAACAGCTCTGACAGTACTTCCTCAGACGAAAAAACACTTCTCAGAAAAGCCAAAAAACTGGCACAGCAGTATGATTATACCGGCGCGATCTCCGTGCTGAAAAACAACTGGAAATTTGCTACCAGTGACAAGATGCAGGAAGCAGCAGCAGCCTACATGAAAAAAAGAGATGCCTGTGTGGAATATCCACTTGAGAATATCACTCATGTATTTTTTCATTCCCTGATCGTGAATACCTCACTGGCCTTTGACGGAGATTCCGATGAGGCCGGATATAATCAGATGATGACCACAGTCAGCGAATTCAAAAAAATGCTCCAGATCATGTATGATAAGGGTTACGTACTGGTGAGTCCTCATGATATGGCTGTGATCAATGATGACGGAACCATGAGCAAGGGAAAGATCATGCTGCCGGAAGGCAAGATCCCTTTTGTTCTTTCAGAGGATGACGTCAGCTACTATCATTATATGGACGGAGACGGATTTGCCACAAAGCTGGTGATCGACGACAACGGAGATATCAAATGCGAGTATAAGAAGGCAGACGGTACAGTTGTGACCGGAGATTACGATGTGGTGCCGATCCTGGATTCCTTTATCAAAGAACATCCGGATTTTTCCTATCATGGAAGAAAGGGTATTCTGGCAATGACCGGTTATAATGGTGTTCTGGGCTACCGTACAGATGGGGCATATAAGACCAAGAAGAATCTTCAGGATGACCAGAAGGCTTTTCTCAAGGCCAATCCGGATTTTGACTATGATAAAGAAGTAAAAGCAGCCAAAAAAGTGGCGAAGGCCATGAAAAAGGACGGGTGGGAATTTGCAAGCCATACCTGGGGTCACAGAAACGCTACAAGCTCCACAGCAGCGGAGTTGAAGACCGATAATAAAAAATGGGAAAAATATGTGGCACCCATCCTCGGAAAAACCGATATGATCATTTTTGCCTTTGGTGCGGATATCGGCGACTGGGAAGGATACACCTCGGATAATGAGAAGTATGAGTATTACAAAAGCCGTGGCTACCGCTATTTCTGCAATGTAGATTCCAGTCAGTATTTTGTGCAGATCACAAGTGAATATTTCCGTCAGGGAAGACGGAATCTGGATGGATACAGAATGTATTACAATCCGGATATGCTCAGTGACCTGTTTGATGTATCGGAGGTGTGGGATTCTTCCAGACCGACACCGGTACCGGAAATGTAAGACAGCAAACACACTTTACAAATCTGTATAAAAAAAGATTATAATCGAACCGACAGTACTTGATGAAGGGAGTAGGTTATGAAGAAAAAAGCATATCTCATGGTTCTTGCACTGTGTGCGGCACTGGCGATCACTGCATGTGGCACATCAACAGACCAGAAAGATGACAAAAAACCTGCAGCAGAAGCGCAGGATACAACAGATAAAGAAGATTCCGGATCTGCAGATTCCAAAGAGTCAGAAGAAACGGATTCCAATAAAGACAGCGAAGAGGCAGCCTCCGGAGACACAAGGCTTGTTTCCGTGGATGATGTGAGCAAATATGTGACCATCGGAGAATATAAGGGACTGACTCTTGATAACACAGTAGAAGCCGTAACCGATGATATGGTTGACGGAAGGATCAAGGAAGAACTTCAGAACAAGGCTGAGGAAGTAACGGAAGGCAGCGTTCAGAACGGAGACGTAGTTACCATCAATTATGTGGGAACCAAGGACGGTGTGGCTTTTGACGGCGGCACTGCAAATAATTATGAGCTGACCATCGGCTCCGGAACGTTTATCGACGGATTTGAGGACGGGATCATCGGAATGAAAAAAGGTGAGACCAAGGATCTCGATCTGACTTTCCCGGAGGAATACTCTTCGGAAGAACTGGCCGGACAGGAAGTGGTATTTAAGGTCACTCTGCAGAGCTTTAAGCGTGCGCCGGAGCTTACAGATACCTGGGTAGCCAAGAACACAGACTGCAAGAGTGTGGATGATTACAAGAAGGAAATCCGTACTACACTGGAGGATGAAGCGAAGACAAGTGCACAGAACACATTGCGTGAAACTGCATGGAACACAGTGCTATCAGCATCTGAAGTGAAGGAATATCCACAGGAGGATCTGGATACAGCCAAGACGGAGTTTCGCAGTCTGTATGAGAATTATGCAAAACAGGGTGCTATGACGCTGGAGGATTTTGTAAAAGCTCAGGGAATCTCCATGGATGATTTTGAGGAGCAGAGCGGTCAGTATGCGGAGTTTAAAGTAAAGCAGAACCTGATCGTACAGGGGATCATGGATGCGGAGAATATGACACTTGAAGACAAAAAATCTCTCAGTATCCAGGATGAACTGATCAAAGCATACAGTGTGAAGGATCTGGCCGCGTTGGTAGATAAATACGGACAGGCAGCAGTGGATGAATCCATCGGACTTCTCAGAGTGGAAGATTTTATCCTGGACAATGCAACGGTTGAGGAGAAGGTTTCTGCCGGTGATACCCAGGGAGTAAACGGAGATGATCCTTCCTCGGACGGAAGCAGTGCGGAAGGTACCGTGGATGAAGAGCTGGAAGCGGCAGAGGCTACAGATATGGTGCCGGAAGACGGCGAGGCGGATCAGAATGCAGCGGGTCAGGAGTGATCTGACAGTATCAGCAGCTAAAAGAGTGTGGTGCCCGGAATGTGTTCCGGGTGCCATTTTTTTACAAAAGGACAGGGGAAAATTAAGGTTACCGTTCACTGGTAATATTCCGCGAGGTGTGTTACTGAGAACGGAGTGAACAGTAATAAATTAAGAGATTCTTTCGGGAATTCCCATTGTATTTAAGCATTAAATGCGGTATGATTAAAGACAGACGTTAAATATCAAAGAAAGATATAAGTATATAAACGGGGATGTAAAAAATGGACAAAAGAGTTTTGCGTGAGAGGATGCGCAGAAAACAGCAGCAGTTAAGACGGCGGCGGATGATGAAGCGGATAACCTGTGTAGTTGCGGCGATTCTTCTGTCTGGTTTTTGTTGTTCGAGGGGTAATTCTTCCCATCGTCAACCATGCAGGCGGCGGAAGCAATAAGGATGCGGAGACAGTAAATGTCCAGGCAAATACCGCCGGAGCTTCCACAGGCAGCAGTACGAAGGACGGTACGGCATCGACGGATACGGCTGCTTCGGATACAGACAGCGCGGATTCCGGTACGGATGCAACGGTGATGCCGGTAAAGGGCAGTGCAGCAGGCGAAAGGCTTTCTGTTATGACTCCGGGATGGCATGAGGATTCTACAGGAAAGTGGTATCAGAATCCGGATGGTACATATTATGTAAATGGTTTTGCGGATATTGACGGAACAACATACAGCTTTGATAAAAAGGGATACATGCAGACCGGATGGGTGGAGAAAGGTGTGAAGGACTATTATTTTAATGAGGATGGCTCTTATGATCCTTCCAAGAAGCGCCCGATGATCGCTCTGACCTTTGATGATGGTCCTGGAGAGTATACAGAGACACTTCTTGATACTGTTGAGAAATACAATATCCATGTTACGTTCTTTATGCTGGGACAGAATATGGAGGGCCGTGAATCTACCATACAGCGAATGGTAAAGCTTGGCTGCGAGATCGGTAACCATACTTGGGATCATCCGGAACAGACGCTGCCGAATATGGACCTTGATTCTGTTTTGCAGGAGTTCCAGAAGACCGATGATGCACTGGTAAAAGCCTGTGGGCAGGCATCAACTGTATGTCGTGCACCGTATGGCGCGATCACAGATGAGCAGATAAGTGCAGTTGGCAAGCCTTTCTTCATGTGGTCTACAGATTCTCTGGACTGGAAGCTGATGGATGCGGATGCAGATTATAATCAGATCATGAATGATTCTTCTTTGGGAGATGGTTCCGTCATCCTGATGCATGATATTCATGAACCATCTGTGAAGTGTGCCACAGAGAAACTGATCCCGGCACTGATCGACCAGGGATATAAGCTTGTAACAGTCAGCGAGCTTGCAGAAGCGAAGGATGTTACGTTACAGAGTGCTTCCTATTCTGACTTCTGGGACAGCTCTCTTCAGGCTGGTCGTGTTGCAGGATATGCAGGAAATTCCAGCGATTCAGAGGATTCCTCTGATGAGGGCTCCGATGGAAGCGATTCTTCTGACGGATCTGATGTCAGTGACGGATCTTCCAACGAAGATGACTACTCCGATGGCTCTGACGAAAGTGATTATTCTGATGGATCTTCCGATGATGGAAGCTATGATGACGGTTCCTATGACGATGGAAGCGGAGAATATTAAAAAATAACAGGAGAGACCTGAATGACAAGATGTGCGTCATTCGGGTCTCTTTTTTGACTTTATCTGACATTGTCGGATAATAGACACATATTAGCCGGAGAGGGTTTTTCCTTGACTGAAAATATGGGGATTGGTATAATTATAGAATAAAAAATTCCACTTAAAATTGGGGAATGGACGGTGGCAGAACTATAAAGGGAGGTACCTGAAAATGGGAAAGAAATTACAATTTACGGAGCTTGACCAGTATCTTTTCGGTCAGGGCACGAATTATGATATTTACAGGAAGCTGGGAGCACATCCAGACACGCAGAACCGGAAAAAAGGGGTTTATTTTGCAGTGTGGGCACCTAATGCACAGGCGGTTTCTGTTGTAGGTGAATTCAACGAATGGGATACGGAGAAGAATCCCATGAAAAAGTTGGACCCATTGGCGTTTATGAGACATTTGTACCGGGAGCGAAGATCGGACAGCTGTATAAATTTTACATTACAGGTGCACATGGTGAGGAGCTTTACAAGGCAGACCCATATGCCAATGCCGCTGAAATGCGTCCCGGAACCGCCTCTCGTATTACAGATATCACCAACTACAAATGGAAAGATGATACCTGGATGAAAAATCGTGAGAACTTTGACCCGGACACAAGTGCCATGTCTATCTATGAGGTGCATCCGGGATCCTGGATGAAGCATCCGCAGACAGCAGAGGATGAGGATGGTTTCTATTCCTACAGAGAACTGGCGCCGAAGCTTGCCCAGTATGTCAAAAAAATGGGATACACCCATGTGGAGCTTATGGGTATCGCAGAGCATCCTTTTGACGGTTCCTGGGGCTATCAGGTAACCGGCTATTACGCACCGACTTCCCGCTACGGAACACCGCAGGATTTCAAATATCTGGTGGATTATCTCCATCGTCAGAAGATCGGTATCATTCTTGACTGGGTACCGGCACATTTTCCGAAGGATGCACACGGACTGGCTAACTTTGACGGAACTGCTGTATATGAGCATGCAGATCCGAGACAGGGTGAGCATCCGGACTGGGGAACCAAGATCTACAATTACGGACGTCCGGA
>ENA-OQHF01000558-OQHF01000558.1-human-gut-metagenome-genome-assembly--contig:-NODE-558-length-22687-cov-9.120789_pt1 | contig 22687 bp, 17 predicted proteins | sample MGYA00242559_ERZ504709 | MGnify/ENA primary metagenome ERZ504709 (study PRJEB26092, sample SAMD00036203) | human gut metagenome | host: Homo sapiens | study: EMG produced TPA metagenomics assembly of... | reverse complement strand
CCAATTTTTCATCAAAATTCATATTATTGGTCAATGCATCCTTTGGTTTCTCATCAAATAAATTTCCACTAGAAGTATTTATTTTCTCATTTTCTTTTTTCACATTCTTGCTATTTTTCTTAAATTTATCAAACAATCCCATAATGCATCTCTCCATTCAACTAAACTTTTATCCAATTTAACCGCATGATATTTTGAACCAAGACGTACTTTATAAATTGTCTATTGCATCATTCACCCTGTCAGACAAATAAGACTCAAAATCAGGGAACTCCTCCTTATAAGAACTTCCATCTTCTAATGCCAAGAAAATTATACAACAGATTTTCTATTATAGTCCGTAACATCGCTGCCTATTTTACTATATAAAGTTTTTACATTGAATTCTTTATTTTTAAGTGCTAATAATTCGCTATTTGTAGCTCCAATAAATTCGAGAAAATCAACTCGTCCATTTTTCGTATTTAATGTCTGAAATTTTGTATCTGGTATCGTTATAAAACCTGTTATATTTGAAACCTGTCTTGAATCAATACCCGCTGTTTGTCCTGTATACAAATATTCAAATGGATTAAATATTTCTCCACTTTCAAAAGTAAGCCGTGCGATTTGTTGTAACAATCCACATATACATTTAATTTCTTGTTCTTCATCTACATAACTATCCTTCTTTAATTTAAATGTAAATTCCATTCCGTAACCGCTCCACTCTTTATCATCGCTTTCTTTGTCATAAAGTTCTGATAATCCATACGTTACGAAATGCCAATAATCTCCACCATCATATACACTAATCCCATCAAGTGGATCTGGTCCACCAAAACGCCATTTAATTAAAGATGCATAATGTTTTGGATTATCCTGACCTGGATATATTCTTTTTGCTTCTTCATCAATTGCATCCCATCCAGAAGCATTTATTATCTCGTTTTCTTTTTTCTCATTCTTACTATTTTTCTTGAATTTATCCCATAATCCCATAATACGTCTCCATTCTATAATTATAATTCCGCATACTAGTTCCCATTATCCTCATAATAATTTAATGCACACTTATATAATTCACGACATCGTATTTCATCACCATAACTTAAGCAATCGCCTGCATAGTTTAATGTGTAAAATGGTTCTTCATTATTTATTTTATCAGGCAATAGTTTCCATAAGTCATACATCTTTTTGCTAAATCCAACAATGTCACTTTCTTTATAAACAGTTTTTAATTCACTCATCAACTGATCACCAAATTTTATGATATCAAAAGATAATTCGTTCATTAACTGATATAAATGCAACATAGCATCTTTGTAATCTCTGCCTTCTAAGTCAAGCAAAATCTCATCTTCCGGAGTGCAACAGAACAGATTATCAAGAACGTCTCTATATTCATCGTTTTTTTCATATCCAATACTATATAGCAATGAATATACAAATAATTCTTCCATGCTTTCTCCCCCTCTGCGATAGCCTAATTATACCATGAAGCATTATATAAATCATCCTTTTGCATACAACTTGTCGTAAAAATCAAAGCCCAGAAGAGATATTTTCCCTCTGGGCCTGTACATTTATCGGCTATCCATTTTCCATTTCATTTTTTCTCATGATTACAAGGCTTTTTCTCTAATTTTTCAAATCCTGAAGGCCCTCACGAATACTTGTTTTAACATGCATATCCTTTTTTCTAATCAATCATATAATATATCTTCGTAAATAGTTCTATATTGTAACATCCTTATGCACCGTACTCTTACTAATCCGAAACTGTTTCGCTGTCTGTCTCACTGTCGCATTATTTTCTATAATATAATTTGCAATTTCCACTGCACGCTCCTCAATATATTCTCTCATAGAAAAGCCCCTGCATAGTTTGTTTTTTTACAATCTATGCAGGGGCAAATTAATGTATGTCTAATTCCTGTTCCATCTATTCGTGGAAAACATTATACTATACAACTTAATACTCAAATACTGCCACACCATATCCCGGAAGAGGATATGCAAAGGAATATTTCTGACCATCACATTCCTGCTTCTCTGGTTTGTAAACCAATGGGCGTTCCTCTCCTGATCCGCCGTATTTTGTCTCATCACTGTTAAGAACAAGCTTAAACTGCTTTCTTCTCGGAACACCAACACGGTAATCCGGTCTGTCTACCGGTGTAAAATTGCATACAAAGAGCAGATTTTTCTTACCATCTTTTGAATGTCTTGTGAAACTAAAAATGCTCCGGAAGATATCATCCTTATTGATCCAGTCAAATCCCTTCGGATCATTATCCAACTCATACAATGCCTTATTCTTCTTATAAAGATGAAGCAAATCTTTATACCAGTTCTGAATCTGCTGATACGGTTCTTCTGCAAGAAGGAACCAATCCAGTTCTCTCTCTTCACTCCACTCACGAAGCTGTGCGAACTCCTGTCCCATAAAGAGAAGCTTCTTTCCAGGATGTCCCATCATAAATGCATATGCCACTTTCAGGTTACGGAACTTATCCCATCCTTCTCCCGGCATCTTATTCAACATGGAGCATTTCAGATGAACAACCTCATCATGAGAAAGTACAAGAATATAGTTCTCTGAATATGCATACTCCATGGAAAATGTCATCATGTGATGTGCATTCTTTCTGAAATAAGGATCCAGTTTCATGTACTCTGTAAAGTCATGCATCCATCCCATATTCCACTTCAAAGTAAATCCAAGTCCGTCATCCTCAGGAGATCCTGTCACTTTCGGCCATGCTGTAGACTCTTCTGCAATCATCATAACGCCTTTATTTCTTCCACAAACTACAGAATTCAGATGTTTAAAGAATGCAATCGCCTCAAGATTCTCATTTCCGCCAAATTTATTCGGAATCCACTGTCCATCTTCTCTTCCGTAGTCCAGATACAGCATAGATGCCACTGCATCTACACGAAGTCCATCTACATGATAATGTTCAACCCAGAACAATGCATTCGCCAGAAGGAAGTTAGAAACTTCCGGTTTTTCATAATTGAACACCTTCGTTCCCCAATCAGGATGCTCGCCCTTTCTCGGATCTGGATATTCGAATGTCGGTGTTCCGTCAAAATCTGCCAGACCATGTGCATCTTTCGGGAAATGCGCCGGTACCCAGTCAAGAATAACACCGATATTATTCTTATGAAGATAATTTACCATATATGCAAAATCTTCCGGTGTTCCATAGCGTGAAGTTGGTGCATAATATCCAGTCACCTGATATCCCCAGGAACCGTCAAACGGATGCTCTGCGATTCCCATCAACTCGACATGAGTATATCCCATCTCTTTTACATACTTTGTAATTGCTTCTGCAAACTCACGATATGTATAGAATCCTTCATCTTCTCTTCCAGGATGTCTCATCCAGGAACCCATATGCACTTCGTAAATAGACACTGGTTCTTCTTTGTTATCCCACTTCTCACGAGCTGTCATCCACTTACTGTCTGACCAGTTCAGATTAGAAATGTCTGTAATTCTGGATGCTGTTCCCGGTCGGAGCTCTGCATAATTAGCAAATGGATCTGCTTTATATATCTTCTCACCCGCCTGTGTCTCTATACAGAACTTATACAAATCCCCTTTCTTCGCCTCCGGAACGAAGCATGTGTATATTCCGAGAGGCTCTCCTCTCTTCATCTTATCTTTCGTCTCATCCCAGTCATTAAACTCTCCGATTACAGAAACGTTTACTGCATGAGGAGCCCATACCGCAAAATATACTCCTCTTTTTCCGTTCTTTGTCACCTCATGGGCACCCATCTTTTTATAAATCTCATAATGATTTCCCTGCCCAAAAAGATAATGGTCAAGTTCTCCGATCTCATAAGGCTGCACTTTCGTCTTCGTGCTGTTTTTCTTAACCATAAAGCCACCTCACTGCTCAAATATATTCCTGATTGTAATGATTTAAAAACCATACAATTTCTTATAGATCAAGGCACATTACCGAATCTTTCAATTGGTAACAAAGTTTCATTCTCCCCTTGAACACTATAGTTTTATTATACTTGATACTGTATAAAAAAGAAAGAGAAAATGTATTATTGCACAAAAATAGACAGTCGTTTTACTGACTGTCTATTAATTCTTAACAAATATATGTCATTAAATGTTGAAATCTTTCTCTGAAAGCAGAATTCTGTCGGAAGAATCTGTATTCTTTCCAAATACTCTCTTCACAAGCTTCTTTGCGGAAGCTTTCTGTGAATGAGCGATCGCATCATCCATCACTTCTTTCACTTCTGCTACTGTTACTGCATGATCTTCTCTCTGTAAAGAATCAATCTTACTGTACAGTGCAAGGATTCCCATCTCATCGATTCTGTAACCATTCTCCTGAGCATAAGTCTGTCCAAATGTTACAAGCTCATCATTAATAAAGATCGGCACTTCAAGTCTGGAAGTAAATTTTCTTCTGAATTCTCTGTTGGAAGAAAGAAGTCTGTCCAGTGGTTTTCTCTGCTCTTCAAGAACTACCAAAAGTTCTCCTGTATCCTGCTCCATTGCTTTGTTCAGCTTGGCGAGTGTTTTTTCGTTCATCTGTCCGGCTTTTTCAATGATCAGTGCACCGCCGTACAGTTTACGGAAAATGTCTCCGATTCTCTTCTTATTCAGTGACTCTCCTGTTACAATCGCAACCTTGCCCTGACGGATGTCACGCTGCTTCTGAATTGCCTTTACAACATCAACAGCAAGGACTGTCTTTCCATTTCCTTTATTTCCAATGATCAGAAGGTTTCCTGTTCTGGAAGTTCCTTTGCGGTTTGTACAGTTCTTATCCTGCTCAAGTACATCTACCAGCTGCTCACTCATACCACGTACAGGTACGAAATAAGAGAAGAGTTTCTTCTGTTCATCTGTAAGTCCTGCTCTTGTACCGATTCCGCTCTGTGTTTCAAGATCATAGCGACCATGTACGATAAATCCTGTATCAGACATTGCATCTGCAATCTCATCTAATGGCAATGGTGATGTCTTACCTGTTGCGATCAATTTTGCAGTCTCTTTACGGCTCAATGGTGTCGTCGCAGACATGATATCAATTCCGTCATCTTCATCCGGAATCTCTCTGTCATCCGGTTCCTCACTATGCGCTGGATTCACGCTGAATTCATCTTCAAAATTTGGCACTTCTTCATAAGAATTCAGACCAAGAAGATCATCATCTGAAATCTTATCTTCTGCTGTGAAAAGATCTCTTGGATTGATTACTTCATCATCCTCATCGTCTTCTTCATAACCATAGGCATCCAGATCATCATATCCGTCTTCCTCACTGAACAGATCATCATCAGCGTCTTCATAATCATCCAACAAATCGTCATCAGACTCTTCATAATCATCTAAAATATCGTCTTCGTCAAACTCTTCTGCATCATCCCAGTCATACGCATCATAATCTTCGTACTCATCCTCACCGAGTCTGAGATCATCCGCAAGCTCTCCCATATTTTCATGTGGTTCTTCTTCTACCTCAAGAACTTCTTCTGAACTTACTGTTGCATCTACTTCTTCCTCTTCCGGAATAACACCTTCAATCTCATCAATCAGTTTCTGTATCTCTGGTGATAAAATTGGTTCTTCATTATTTTTATTGTCCATAGTCTCTCTTACTGCTGCTCCTTCTGAATCATCTTCATCATTGACAACTTCAGTTTCTGAGATCAGTTCCTCCACCTCAGACAAATCTTCTGATTCATCTGTCAGATCTTCTGACTCAGCTGCATCTATTTCAAGAATTTCTTCCTCTTCCGGTTCTGCTTTCCCTGCTTCAAGGATTTCTTCCTCTTCCGGTTCTGCTTCCCCTGCTTCAAGGATTTCTTCCTCTTCCGGTTCTGCTTCTCCTGCTTCAAGGATTTCTTCCTCTTCCGGTTCTGCTTCTTCTACTTCAAGGATTTCTTCCTCTTCCGGTTCTGCCTCTTCTACTTCAAGAACTTCTTCTGGTTCTGCTTCTCCTGCTTCTATAGTAACTGCATCTTCTGGAACATCTTCTGAAGTCTCCTCCACTGCCTGTTCTATAAGTCCTTCTTCTGTCTCCGGTTCCGGTATCAGTTCTTTCATCCCTGATGGAACTACTCGTTCTTTACTGGCTTCCTCAGCTTTCTTCTCTTCTGTCAGTTGATTCACGATCTCAAGATCTTCTACATCCTCAATTGCTGCAATATCCTCTTCCAGATCTGTCATATCCGGTTCGACTTCTTCTCCCGGTTCTGCCTGAACTTCCGGTTTCGGATTGAGCAATTGCTGCAGAGCTTCATCTAACCGCATCGTATCTCCAAGTTTCTTCTTGACTGGTTTTACCGGATTCTTACTGACAATCGGTATGGAAGCAGTATCTTTGCTAAGTGTTCTCTTATCTCCACTTGTCTCTACCGTTGCCGGCTGAACTTCTGACTCATCCTCGGAAGCTTCTATAACTTCTGCTGTTTCTACTCCTGCTTCTTCCGGATTTTCTACTTTGGCATCCGGCTCTTCTGCCGCTTCCAAAGTAACCGCATCCGTGTCAATCACATCGGAAGTACTGTCGTTCTCCATCACCGGCTGTTCTGTCAGCCCGATTGATCTTGTATCTCCAAGTGCTTCAGCTCCTTCTGACGCAGAATCTTTTTCCTCGTCTTCTCCTAAATAGGAAGCCAGATCCGGTATTTCTTCTGTCTCTGAAGAAAGCTTCTCATATCTGTGATCATATTTCTGCTGCTGCGATGGTGACAATGGCTTATACTGCATCTTCAGTTCCATTGCCTTATAAACATACTTACCCTCGCTGAACCAGAGGATCAGATCATCACACTCTTCCAGACATTCTGTCATCATACCTGCTTCGCGATAAAGCTTCGCCAGTTCATAAGCCCACTCTTCAATATATTCTGCCTTCTTAAATTCCTCCAGAGCCTCAATCTGCTGTTCGATCGGCGCTCTCTGCGCTCTTAAGATCTGATATCTAAGGATATGCCTGTTCGGATCTTTCGGTGCAATCTGGATAAATTCGTCATAATAGTCGATTGCTTCATCTATATTCTTTGTCTTAATTGCAAGAGAACATAACTTATAGATCACCTTGCGGCTTCCTTCAGAACGGCGATATGCAAGATTCATCACATCATAGCTCTTCTGATACTCTTTTGTTTTTTCATAAATATCACTGACATTCATCAGCATCCCTGCGTTACGGACACGCTTCCAGTCAATCAGATCTGCTGCTGCCGCTGCTTTTCTGTATTCTCCATCTTCCATAAGTTCCAGCATCTCTTCTGTCTTTAACTTATATTCATACTTATCCACTGTACTCACCTCATTGTCATTGAAATATTAGTTTTGGTCTGAATGTGTCCATTAGGCACTAGCCGATACTCTTTCATTATTCTACCATATGAGGTCTGTAATGTCAAAAAAATGCACCTTCAATTCCTTTTGAAAGTGCATTTTTAGTGTTATTTAATTGTATTATTATTATAATTTTATATTTTGTATCGGAGATTATTCGCGATTCTACGTTCCTGTGAGACCTTTGTCGTCTGTTATTTTATCACTTGAATGATTTTCATATCCATTCAATACTTTATGTATTAAATCTTCTGTCAAGTCATTCCTGCTTTTATAACAAATCTGAGATTATAACATGTCCTTTCAATGTTTCTTTACACATTTTTCATTCTATGTTATATGCGGTATTTTTATTCAATACATCTATGAGTGATTCATCTTTTTCTCTTTGCTTCCAGTTTTCGTACTCTCCGATCTTTGATCTTCTTTTCTTTCTACTGGACTTTTACGCTTGGCAAAGGTCTCTTTCTTCACAGGAACCTTCACTCATCATACCACTGACATATTGATAAAAATCTGAAACTATCCTGTCCATGGGACTGACCTCCTGTTGAACTTGTATTTTTAATCTAATCAGGCATCTGTTACTTTTGCCTTCTTAGTTAAATATCTTTGGGAGATTTCTTTCTCTCTTTGATGGTTATATAATAACATTCGGCGTCTAATTTGTCAATATATTCATTTAATTTTTTTATATTTTTTATTTATTATCTGCTTTAGTTGTAATTGTCTGAATTTTCAAACATTTCAATTAACAGATTTCTGCTCCAGCCGGCATTTCTTTTTCCGGTGTCATCAGTGCAAGGTTACCTTCTGCATCTTCTGCACAAAGCAACATTCCCTCTGAAAGTACGCCTGCCAACTTCGCAGGTTTCAGGTTTACAAGAACCATAACTTTCTTACCAACCATTTCTTCCGGTGTGTAATGTGCTTTGATTCCGGATACGATCTGTTTTACCTGGCTTCCAACTTTTACCTGAGAGCAGAGAAGCTTTTTGGATTTCTTTACAGCCTCACATGCAATGATCTCTCCAACCTGGAACTGCATTGCTCCGAACTGCTCAAATGTGATCTCATCTTTCGGCTCAATGTCGATAACAGCTTCTTCCTCTTTCTTTTCTTCTACCTTCGGATGAAGTTCTTCAACTTTCTTCATAACCTCTTCGAGATCCATTCGCTGGAACAGGATCTCCGGTTTCTCTGTTACATGTCCGTTACCAAGCTGCTCAAGGATCTTCTTACTTGTAGAAGGCATAAAAGATTCAAGAAGTCTTGCCCCTTCAGAAATGCTCTGGATCAGATTCCAAAGTACTGTAGAAAGGCGATCCTTCTTGGATTCATCTTTTCCGAGTACCCAAGGAGTTGTCTCATCAATATATTTATTGCAGCGTTTGAACAGATTGAAGATTTCTGTAATCGCATCGGCAACGCGGAGGTCTGCCATCTTAGCATCAACTGCTTTAGAAGTATTCTCTACAACTGCTTTCAGTTCTGCATCTACATCTTCTACAACACCCTTATCTTCTACTGTTCCGCCGAAGTATTTGTTTGTCATAGAAACAGTTCTGTTTACAAGGTTTCCAAGTGTATTTGCAAGATCAGAGTTCAGACGCTCTACCATCAGCTCCCAGGAAATAACACCGTCATTCTCGAATGGCATCTCATGAAGTACGAAGTAGCGAACTGCATCTACGCCAAAGAAATCAACGAGTTCATCTGCATAGAGAACATTTCCTTTAGACTTACTCATCTTACCGTCTCCCTGAAGCAGCCACGGATGTCCGAACACCTGTTTCGGAAGTGGAAGATCAAGTGCCATAAGGAAGATTGGCCAGTAAATTGTATGGAAACGGATGATATCTTTTCCAATCAGATGAAGGTCTGCCGGCCACAGTTTGTTGAACTGCTCTGTGCTGTTTCCGTCTGCGTCATATCCGATTCCTGTGATATAGTTTGTAAGAGCATCAAGCCATACATATACAACGTGCTTTGGATCGAAATCTACCGGAATTCCCCACTTGAAGGATGTTCTGGATACACACAGATCCTGAAGTCCCGGAAGAAGGAAGTTGTTCATCATCTCGTTCTTACGTGCTACCGGCTGAATAAATTCCGGATGTGTATTGATATGCTCGATCAGACGATCCGCATACTTGCTCATTTTGAAGAAATATGCCTCTTCCTTTGCCGGCTGAACCGGGCGACCGCAGTCCGGACATTTTCCATCTACAAGCTGAGACTCTGTGAAGAAAGACTCACATGGTGTACAGTACATTCCTTCGTAATGTCCTTTATAAATGTCTCCCTTGTCGTAAAGTTTCTTGAAGATCTTCTTAACCTGTTTCTCATGATCTTCATCTGTTGTACGGATGAATTTGTCATAAGATGTATCCATCAGATCCCAGATTCTTTTGATTTCTGTTGATACATTATCTACGAATTCCTTTGGTGTGATTCCAGCCTCCTCGGCTTTGAGCTCGATCTTCTGTCCGTGCTCATCTGTTCCTGTCTGGAAGAATACATCATATCCCTGGCTTCTCTTGTAACGTGCGATTGCATCTGCAAGCACGATCTCGTATGTGTTTCCGATATGCGGTTTACCTGATGTATAGGCAATCGCTGTTGTTATATAATATTTTGGTTTTTCTGACATTTTTCTGCCTCCTTTTCCCACAATGTGGGATTCTTTTCTCAACTTTCAGTGATTACTAATACGATTTTTTCTGGATTTTTCGGAACAAAGAATGTGCCAAGGCACATTCTTGCACTTGCGTCGGTCGTTTGCGACACCTACTTTGTACGCCGCAGCGCATATCCCTAGCGGAGCGTTTTTAATATGTTAGGAACAAACCTAATATATTAAAAAACGCCCTCCCAGGGACTTGCATCCCTGAGAAGACGAATCCTACTTTCGTGTTACCACTTCTCTTCGTTCCTTCCTCGCGGAAAGAAACCTCTATGAGTATCTGCATTTTCGTTAGTAAAAACTGCTTTGTTAATCAAAACTACTTTGAATACTACGGCATTTCTCACTGTTGATACTCTTCGCTATAAAGGGCGAATCCCTTCACAGACTAACCCGGATCTTTTTATTCAAGATTGCTGCTTAAACAACTCACTTGATCACTCTGTTCAGGCTCATCTGCGCTGCTCAGAAGCCATCTTCATCTGTCTTCCATCCATCCCTCTCAACATCCGGCCTGACAGCCTTCAGGACTTTTCTGTAGAATCTGTTACAGACTACTCTCTTCCTCATCGCGTTTCGCTTATCACTGCTTTTCATTCCTTAAAAAGGTTAGCATAACGCGAATAGAATGTCAAGATACACCGCTTGATGATTTCTCTGCTAATTCCTCTGTTACCCCGGCAGCATTTCCTTTCGCTTTCACTCTTGGAAATGTAATATCTACCCGGAACAAATCTCCGTCCAGATACAAGTCAAATGTGCCGCCCTGCATTGTTGTAAGACTCTTCGCTATAGAAAGTCCTAATCCACTTCCCTCCGTACTTCTGGAAATATCTCCGCGGATAAAACGTTCTGTCAGTTCGTCAGCCTGAATATTCAACTGATGCTCGGAAACATTTTTCAATGAAAATCTTACCTTTGTATCATCTGTTTTCAGAGTCGCGTAAACTCTGGTTCCAGGCATTGCGTACTTGGCTGCATTTCCGTAAATATTTTCCAGAACACGCCACATTCTTCTTCCATCGACATGCACAACAGCCGGTTCTGCCGGAAGATCTGTGACGATTGCCAGATTTCTCGCCTCGAATTTTTCTTCGAGTTCACCCTGCGTCTGCTGGATCATTTCTGACAGATCAAGATCCATATATTCCAGGGAAATATTCCCGCTGCTGACTTTCGATGCTTCTACTACATCTTCTGTCAATGTCTTTAGTCTCTGTGCTTTCGCTTCCAGAATATTCAGATAATCCCGAACTTTCGGATCCGCCGGATCTGTTTGTCTTAAGATGCCGACATAGTTCAAAATAGAAGTCAGTGGTGTCTTAATATCATGAGAGACATTTGTGATCAAATCTGTCTTAAGACGTTCGTTTTTCATTGCCTCAGCAACTGCTTTATTAAGTCCGGTTCCGATTCCATTGATCATCAATGCAATGGTTTTATTCTCTCCATGCAGTCCGTCAATTGGAATCTGATAACTCATATTTCCGGCAGCAATCTCCTGAATCCCTTTTCTCAGTCGGTTCTTCTCCATCACATTTGCAACCATGCAATAAAATAGCACTGCGTCAGCGATCAGCAGCAGAATCACCAGGAAGAAATCTCTATCCCAAAGTACGAAAAGCTGAAACAGGAAATAAAGAATCAAAAGTCCTGCTGTTTTCTTTGTAAGCTTCACATCTCGTAATATTTTCCCAATAAATATACCGAAACTTCGAAGCAGACTGTTCTCCCACAGGCTCTTTGCCTTAATTCTTCTTACCAGACTAAGATAGCCGGCAAAGAAACAGGTAAATGTAAACGCACCATATACGAACACACCCACTGATTCTCCGAGACTTAAAGTCTGCATATATACATTCGGAACATAGGATGATGGAATAAATGTATCACTTTCCACAGCACTGTATGAACTACACAACCCTGTAATTCCATCAAATAAGATATGAATTCCATCTATTCCTGCTACGAAAAAGAAATAACTTCCAATCACCCAGACAAAAATAATAACTGCTGCGGCAATCTCTGTCTTCCAGGAATCGAACTTTAACAAATACAGTTCTTCATCCTGCGGTTTTCTTCCTGCCCCCAATGTCAGCCACACTACTGTGATCAAAAAGAGTAGTCCGATGAAAATCATAAAATGCAATGCTGCTTTCATATGCGGAATATTATTCTGATACTCAATACTGTTCTGGTAAAATTGATCCTGAATCGGATATTTTGTATCAACCGCAACTGCAAAAACATCTTTCCACTTTGTTCCTCCGGAATAATAACCATAAGAACGAATATTAAGCCATTGATCAGAATAAGATACATTCATATTCGTCTTAAAATCTTTCAACTCCGGATAGATCACCATGTATTTCACAGATTTTTTAGACGCAGAAGCTATTATATTCTCTATGCTATCTCTTACATCCGCATAATTTGCATATTCTGCTTTATTTGTAGTAACTTTCTTTGTCGATTCATCTGCGTACAGATAGGTAAAATTGGTATTTCCCTCTTCCAGATAATCCCAGCCGCCTTCATAATCCTGCCAGTCTTCATAGACTGTTTGCAATGCTGTGGCTATATTATCGTAAACCAGCGACAATCTTCCATTTAACTGTGGATTGTTATTTACAACCTGAAGCAGATTATCTGCCTCAACCGGTGCGTATTTCTCTATCAGAGACTGGCCAAAATTCCAGCAGTCTGTATAAAGCAGATCACCATTTTCATCTGTAATCTGAAATGTATAATATCCGGAAGTTGTAAATTCACCTGCCTGCAATCCTGCCAGGAACTGATCTCTGTCCTGTTCGCCCATCTGAAATTGAAGTTTTCCTGCATTTACAAGAGAGAAGAAATCATTCATATAATAGTAGTAATAATTTCCGTCTGGTTTCTGGCAGACGATCACGCCATTCTGTTTGTAAAGATTGTCGTTATCTGTCCCACTGTAAGTTTCGCCCCAGTTCACCAGCTCTTCCATTGTGTACGTGACGCCGGACAGATTCGTCTCAGATATCTTTCCCTTCTTCGACAGTTCCATTACATCCACCAGTTTTTTCGGATTGTAGGCGCCGTCACTTTCAAAAAGATTCTGCAGATAAAGCTTCTCCTGTACATCGTACATGTAACTTTCGACCATCTTGCTGAATTCTTCGGATTCTTCAAAAGACTGTGTATTCATCTTTTGGATCTGTGAAAAACTCATCCCCCCCGCCAGTGTCAGGAGAGAAAGCAAATTTGTCACAAGCAATGCTCCGCTAAGAATCGCCACAACAAGAACGATTGTCCTTGTCACGGTCTTCCTGTACCATTTCTTCATTGTTAATCCTTTCTTATATGCCTTTTTATGCTTTTTCGATTTTATATCCGACACCCCAGACTACTTTCAGGTAACGTGGATCTTTCGGATTGATTTCTATTTTTTCTCTGATATGACGAATGTGAACTGCAACTGTGTTATCCGCACCAATTGCCTCTTCATTCCAGATGGATTCATAAATCTGATTGATTGAAAATACTTTTCCCTGATTCTTCATCAGAAGCAAAAGGATATTGTATTCAATCGGTGTCAGTTTCACAAATTCTCCGTCTACTGTTACCTGCTTGAGATCATCATTGATCTGAAGGCCACCTACCTTATAAATCGTCTCTTTTGGCTCCTGTGCTGTTCCGCCAAGCTCGTTAAATCGTCTCAGCTGTGATTTCACTCGTGCCACAAGTTCCAGCGGATTGAACGGCTTTGTTACATAATCATCCGCACCGATATTGAGTCCAAGAATCTTATCGGTATCTTCTGACTTCGCAGACAAGATAATGATTGGCAGACTGTTCTTCTCGCGGATCTTCAATGTTGCACGGATTCCGTCAAGTCTCGGCATCATGACATCGATGATCAGAAGATTCACTTCCTCTTTCTCCAAAATCTCCAGTGCTTCGATTCCGTCATATGCTTTTAAAATCTGATATCCCTCCTGAGAAAGATAAATTTCGATTGCTTCTACGATTTCTCTATCGTCATCACATACTAATATTTTATACATTTTACATACCCCTCGATAATTGCTGACACCGATAACAGCGCAGCAACATAATTATCACATGATCAAGTTCTAACTATAGTATACATGATACTTGATGGTTTTTAAGAGATAGATTGGAAAAATATTAGAAATTTCTTAAATCGACGATTTAACAATTTAAATACTTTCTATTTCTTGCACATCTTTCGTCAACGTTTTATAATAAGAAACCGTGAGCCGCTTTAGAACATAAGTATAGCTGCAATCCATCAATAAAAAGGAGTATAAATTAAGAATGATTGAATTTTTGAAATCCTTCCTCTTTGGAATTGTGGAAGGAATCACAGAATGGCTGCCGATCAGCAGCACCGGACATCTGATCCTGTTGAATCAGTTTGTGAAATTAAATGTTTCTGAAGAATTCTACAGCATGTTTGAAGTTGTGATCCAGTTAGGTGCGATTCTTGCCGTTGTCATCTTATTCTGGAATCAGATCTTCCCATTTGGTGCACCGGAAGGAAGTCACACTGTCAGACGCCGTCAGGCAAAACATGCACATAGAAAAAAGAAATCCGGAAACGGAATTTTAAGTTATGTAAAGATGGATATCATTATTCTCTGGCTGAAAGTTCTTGTTGCATGTATCCCTGCAATTGTGATTGGAATGCCGTTCAATGATCTGTTTGAGAAATGGTTTTACAATTACCCTTGCGTTGCGATTGCTCTGATTGTCTTCGGTATCGCCTTTATCATTGTTGAGAATAATCACAAGGGCAAACCTGCGAAGATCAACAGTATGGATGAACTTACTTATAAGACTGCATTTTTGATCGGACTTTTCCAGCTGATCGCTGCAATCTTCCCTGGAACATCCAGATCCGGTGCAACAATTGTCGGTGCTTTAATCCTTGGAGTATCCAGAACCGTTGCTGCTGAATTCACTTTCGTACTTGCGATTCCGGTTATGTTCGGTGCAAGTCTTCTGAAGCTTGTGAAGTTTGGTCTGAACTTTACCGGAACAGAAGCAATAATTCTTCTGATTGGTATGGTAACAGCATTTGTTTCTTCTATTATCGTTATTCAATTCCTGATGGGATATATTAAGAAACATGATTTCAAAGTATTTGGATATTACAGAATCGTGCTTGGTATTCTTGTGATACTGTATGCGTTGTTTTTAGCGTAGTTTGAAAAAGACGGGTAATGATGAGTTCCATTCACCATTCCCGTCTTTTTTAACTTACTTTCACTAGAGGTCCGTTTCCTTTTACTTAATATCTTCCTCTATTATACATTCATGTTTCTTCGTTTTTTTATTGTAATTTACTCCTACAAGAAGTATGTTTCCTTTGTATTCCTCTAAACTTTTACAATATTCTTTCTTCTTAATCTGTTCAATTGCACCGTTTGCGCTTTCATTCCATTTAAGTTCTACCACACTGCTGACGTATTCTGTTCTCACCTCATTATTTGGTATTTTCACTGTTTTATTATCATAGTCATATGCCAGATACCCAAGATGGATTAATAAAGTAAGTACATCATCCTCTGTATGAAATGTTGCCATATCATTTGTAAAACTTCCTGTATTCACCGGAACACTTTCCCCGGCGATCATGCTTAACACGTCATCTCGCAATCCTTCAAAATTCATATCAATATACATTTTTAAAGCTTCAAACGTTTCTGTCTGATTCCAGTAATTTCCAAATTTCCCAAATCGCATGCAGCTTACTACTGAACGTGGACTATAAATAGAAGGTGCTCCTTCAAAAGAATATCCGTCATACCAGCTTTTTAGCTCCTGCATGTCCATGCCATATCGTTCACACAGCTCGCTTACTTCTTCTTCTGTAAATCCGACATATTCCGCCAATGGTCCCGGATCAATCATGGAAAATTCATCAAACATATTCAACGCTGAATGTGTGCCATATTTTTTTATTGGAAGAATTCCTGTCATATAAGCAAGTGCGACATATCCTTTGTCTTTCAATAAATCTCTTAGAAAATCCAAATACTTTTCCTGCGCTTTTTTATCTGTTATATACTCTCTGAAAATGCAGTCCCATTCATCAATAATTACAACAAACGGTCTCTTTGTCTTATTATAAATATCCTGAAGAGTTCTCATTAAATTTGTTTCATCAAAGTATCGGAAATCCGGGTATTTATCTAACAAATCCCATATTACGCTCTTTTTAAGCAAGCTAAGCATTTCCTCCACATTGGAGCTTTGACTCAGGAATTCTTGCATATTAAGAAAGATCACATCATATTTATTCAAATGCTTTTCATAACTATCTGATGATGCTATTTTTAAATTTGAGAACAGCTCCCTTGAATCATACTCACACGTATAGTAGGCAGAAAGCATATTCGCAGCAATAGACTTTCCAAAACGGCGTGGACGACTGATGCAAATATAACTTTGTAATGTTTTAGCACTTCTATTTGTATATTCAATCAATCCCGTCTTATCAACATATATTTCTGAATTTACAACTCTTGCAAAAGTACTAATATCCGGGTTCAAATAATTTCCCACTTAATTTCCACCTCCATACAGTTCTCTTCCTGTCAATTATTTTGGGACACTCATGTTATTATTATACGACATAAAAGAAAGACGGGCAATGTTTTCCACACCCATCTTCCTAGCAACCGTATAAAAATATCCATTTAGCCTACCTACATTTCATTGGCATAATAATCGCAAAACCATAATGTCTTGCCGCGTTTGATTTCAAACGAATTTAGATAAGCTCCTTTTCTAGTGTTTTCAACTCTGTAAACTCCCGGAAATATTAATTCACACGTTGTATTTTTATCACCATCATATACAATTCGAGTAATTGACATTTTCTCCCAAATTCTGAGATTTATAAAATAAAAGTTATCGAAATCTGAATTACTTGCTTCTCGTCTAAAAGGGAAATTGTTGTACTCATTCAACATGTGCGTTTCAAAGCTGTCTGCTCTACTACCAAATTCAATCCAGCCATCAGCCAGCATTATTGGTGGTGTAAAATAGAGTATTAAAACTATACACAATAAAATAACAATACTTATAATGTTCTTTTTATAATACTTCTTCATACACTCCACTCTCCTTTTCTTGGCATTCCTATTATGCCATAAAAAAGAAGCCTGTGCGAAAACATGTAATCAACTGCGGATTTCTCGTAGTCAAATGCATCAGTTTCTTTTCAGACTTCTTATTTTTGCTTTATTTAGTTTTTCTGTGGCAGATAAATTATAAAATCCACCCTGAATTCCCAGTTTGCATAATCTATTTCCATATAACCATTATACTTCTTTATTATTTTCTCTACATTACTCAGTCCGTATCCATGCTTCTGTTTTTCTTTCTTTGAAGTTAATATCTTATCATCCTTCAGGTAGATTTCTCCGCAATAAGTATTCGTGATCCGACCAATTAAACGCTCTTGACTGAACATAATCTTTATCGTCAACATTCGTTGTTCCCGATCAACTTTTTTCAATGCTTCCAAAGCATTATCCAATAGATTTCCCAATAGTGTAACAAGATCTGCTATATCAATGTTTAACTGTTCCGGTACAACAATTTCTGTTTCTACTTTTATATTTTCACTCGCCACACTTTGAAGCTTATAGTTAACCAACCCATCAATAATTGTATTTCCTGATGTGCTATAAATCACTTTCCCTTTTATGAAATGAGAAAGTTGATCCAACTGTCTTCTTGCCTCTTCATCTTTTCCCTCTTCCAGTAAATGATTTAAAATAATAAGTTGATTACTCATATCATGTCTAAATGCCTGTAAATCTTCTGTGGAACTTTGCATAATCTCACACTGTCTACTGTATAATTCTTTTTCTTTTTGTAAAAGAGCCAATTTTGATTTCTTTATATAATTTTCTGCCAATGAATCATATAGATAAAATGCAATTATATTTACTGCAAACAGAAGTAATACTGAACCCACCGCCTCTACCTTAGTTAAATTGGTCTGATTTGCAAATAATTACTTCCAAAATTATGTAGAAATCGGAATTACAATTGAAGCCAGCCAGGAAATCCAACTAATATTACGTCCCTTTCTTGTTAACTTTATATTTTCAAGCAACAGCGTTTCACAATATGCAACAATTCGCGTGGCTATTAAACCAAAAGTATCTCTGAACTCGCCTTGTGAAAAAACTGAAAAATTAATATATCCAGTCATAGCTGCCGCAATTATTTCCGCTGCTGCCATAAAAAGATACATGTAAACAACACAAATAATTCTTTTTTTGAATACTTGCTTCGTAAGTTAAAGAAATAATAAACATAGTAATTAAATTTGTAATCAAAGTAATTAACGGAATATCTATCAGAAGATATACTAAAGTTGTCATTATAAAGTAGAAGGAATAAGCTAATATTCCCAATATTCTTTTGTATTTTCTATGTTCAAAAAAAACTCTCATAAAACGATGGACAACAAATATCAGGAAAAAAATCGCCAGCAGATAAATTATATGATATGTATCAAATACCATGTGCAAACCCTCCATTTTCAAAATGAAGCTGCATTCTCGCTATTTCCTCTTTTCTGCCTCTGGCAACAGGAATTACGTCACCATTTACCATAATAACCTGTTCCCCCTGAAAAGATCTGATATAACGATAGTTCACCAGATAAGATTTATGTGTCAGAATCATTCCCTGCCCTTTTAATTTGTCGCAGACTTCTTCCAACGAACCATAGAATTCGTCTTCTGACTTCTGCATTACAATCTTTACTTTTCTTCCGTTACTTTTAAAATACAGAATCTCACTCACACGGGCACAATACATATCGTGACCATATTTATAGTGAAATATATCATTCTTCTTCCCATAAATCCTGTTATACTTTTCAAGCGTAGCAGTCACCATATTCTGGTCAAATGGCTTCTCTATAAAATTGAATGGTCTGAAGGCAAATAACTGACGGTCATATCCATCCTTTCCCGATACATATACAATCTGAGCTGCTTCATCTTTTATCTCATTTCTGATACAATCACTTACACTAATCCCGGTATCATCTGCGAGCTCAATATCCAGAAAATAGATCTGATAATTTTCCCCTTCCCGAAGTTTCCGTTTCAACACTTTCCCCGAAATGAAACTCTCCGTTTCAGCTTCTATATGGAGTATCCTGCAGGAATCATTAATATAATTTTCCAGCAGATTACATATCTTTTCATCGTCATCACAAACCGCAATTTTAAGCATTTCTTATCCTTCTATCCATTCATGTACTGTTATCTGTGTTCATTTTTTCACTGTTTTAGCAAGTGCAACATATCCTTTGCTTTGGGACACTCATGTTATGATTATACGACATAAAAGAAAGACGGGCAATGTTTTCCACACCCGTCTCTCTGACCGTCTTTCCGGCAAATTATATCAGTAGGGAGATGACTCCCAGCTGATATAGCCTCCGGCAGGATTGCAGAGGTGCGCGTCATGCAATTGCATGACGCGCACCTCGCAGCAAGAATGCCGAGGCATTCTTGAACTTATCATTACTACTTACATTATGCTTGTTTCTTTTGAAAAAATCCTTTCAATGCCGGATACAGTTCTTTAAATTCCTGATATCTTTCCTCGTACTTCTGCACCAGTTCTAGATCCGGTTCTTCTGTTCCTGTTACTTTCACAAGTTTCTTCGCAGCCTCTTCCACCGAATCAAATACGCCGCATCCAACTGCTGCCAGGATTGCCGCTCCATAGCCAGGACCTTCTTCGCTTTCGATCAGATCTACTTTCATATTCATCACATTTGCAATGATCTTTCTCCACAGCGGACTCTTTGCTCCACCGCCACAGATCTTTGTTCTCTCCGGATTCACACCAATACTTCTTGCAACTTCCAGGGAATCACGCAGTCCGAATGCAACACCTTCCAGCACAGCCTGTGTCATATCCTCTCTTGTGCTGTCCATAGACATTCCGATAAATGCTGCTCTTGCGGAAGGGTCATTATGAGGAGAACGCTCTCCCATCAGATACGGAAGATAGAACACATGGTTCTCGCCAAGCTTTGTAATTCCTGCCTGTTCTGCCGGATAATCCTTTGTCTTAAGGATTTCGTCCATCCACCATTTATTACAGGATGCCGCACTGAGCATACAGCCCATCAGATGATAGTTACCGTCTGCATGGTCAAAGGAATGCAGTGCATTGTTCTTATCTACTCCGAACTTCTTACTGGAAATAAAGAGTGTCCCGGAAGTTCCGAGAGAAATATTGCAGCCGCCGTCTCCGACTGTTGCCGTTCCAACTGCTGCCGCCGCATTGTCCCCGGCTCCTGCAATTACTTTTACATCCTCTGATACGCCAAGTTCTGCTGCGATCTCTGCTTTCAAAGTTCCAACGACTTCCCAGCTTTCATACAGCTTTGGAAGCTGTGCCTCTGTAATACCACAGATCTCAAGCATTTCCGCAGACCAGCACTTATGCTCCACATCCAAAAGCAGCATTCCGGAAGCATCTGAATACTCTGTGCAAAAAGAACCTGACAGACGGTATGCAAGGTAATCCTTTGGAAGCATAATCTTCGCAATCTTTGCAAAATTCTCCGGTTCATTTTCCTTCATCCAGAGAATCTTCGGTGCTGTAAATCCGGCAAATGCAATATTTGCTGTATACTCTGAAAGCTTCTCTTTTCCAATCACCTGATTCAGGTAATCGGTCTGTTTTGCAGTACGTCCGTCGTTCCACAGAATTGCCGGGCGAATCACCTGGTCTTCCTTATCAAGCGCAACAAGACCGTGCATCTGACCTCCAAAACTGATTCCCTTTACTTGATCCTTATCAAAGCCTTCAAGAAGCTCTTTCAGCCCTTCCATACTCTGTGCAAACCAGTCTTCCGGTTTCTGCTCTGACCATCCCGGATGTGGGAAATATAACGGATATTCTTTTGATACGATATTCTTGATCTTTCCATTCTCATCCATCAGAAGAAGTTTTACTGCGGATGTTCCAAGATCTACTCCTACAAATAACATGTCGTTCCTCCTGTATAAAGACAGAGAGCCTTGCCGTTTCCGGCACGGCTCTCTGCCCGTTTTCTATGCTTATAACTTTCTATGTAATTACCCCCACGGATTCTCTGTTGGATATCTTACACCCTTCGGCTGGTTGTATCCGATCTCTTCAACCGGCACACCAATGTATTTAAATACTTCGAACAATGCTTTTCCAAAGTGTCCGAAAGCAACTGCTCCGTGATGTGGATAATTCTTTTCGATCAGTACGTGACGGTAGAATCTTCCCATCTCCGGAATTGCAAACACTCCGATAGATCCGAAGGATTTTGTAGCAACCGGAAGTACTTCTCCCTGTGCAACATAAGCACGAAGTACATTGTCAGATGTACTCTGCAGTCTGTAGAATGTGATATCTCCAGGTTTGATGTCTCCCTCAAGTGTTCCCTGTGTAACCTCGACTGGAAGAGATCTTGCCATGATCATCTGATATTTCATTTCGCAGAAAGCAAGTTTGCCGGAAGCTGTATTTCCACAATGGAATCCCATAAATGTATCTTTCTGTGTATATGGGAATTTTCCTTCAATGCTCTCTTTATACATATCTGCCGGTACTGTATTATTGATGTCGAGGAGTGTAACTGTATCCTGGCTGACAACAGTTCCGATGAACTCGCTGAGTGCTCCGTAAATATCAACCTCACAGGATACCGGGATTCCCTGTGCTGTCAGACGGCTGTTTACATAACATGGAACGAATCCGAACTGTGTCTGGAATGCCGGCCAGCATTTTCCTGCGATTGCAACGTATTTTCTGTATCCTCTGTGCTCCTCAACCCAGTCTTTCAAAGTAATCTCATACTGAGCCAGTTTCGGAAGGATCTCCGGTTTCTTATTTCCTGCTCCGAGCTCTTCTTCCATCTCTTTTACAACGGCCGGAATTCTCTCATCACCTTCATGTTTGTTATAAGCCTCGAAAAGGTCAAGTTCAGAGTTTTCCTCAATTTCAACTCCGATATTGTAAAGCTGCTGGATTGGTGCATTACATGCAAGGAAGTTTAACGGACGCGGTCCAAAGCTGATGATCTTTAAGTCACTTAATCCGACAACTGCTCTCGCGATTGGTTCGAACTCATGGATCATGTCAGCACATTCCTCTGCTGTTCCTACCGGATACTCCGGAATGTAAGCTTTTACTCCTCTGAGTTTCAGATTGTAGCTTGCGTTAAGCATTCCGCAATAAGCATCTCCACGTCCCTGTGTCAGATTATCCTGTGTCTCCTCTGCAGCTGCGACAAACATCTTCGGTCCGTCAAAATGTTTTGCAAGCAGTGTCTCAGAAATCTCCGGTCCGAAGTTTCCAAGATAAACAACCAGTGCGTTACATCCTGCTTTCTTTACATCTTCCAGAGCCTGCACCATGTGGATCTCACTCTCTACGATACAGATTGGGCATTCATAGACTGTTCCCTCACCGTATTTCTTTATATAAGCATCGATCAATGCTTTTCTTCTGTTCACAGAAAGACTCTCCGGGAAACAATCTCTGCTTCACTGCTACAACACCGATTTTTAATTCTGGCATGTTACTCATAATAAAATCCTCGCTTTCTTTATACTTGTTATTATTTC
>ENA-OQHF01000557-OQHF01000557.1-human-gut-metagenome-genome-assembly--contig:-NODE-557-length-22746-cov-6.500553_pt1 | contig 22746 bp, 20 predicted proteins | sample MGYA00242559_ERZ504709 | MGnify/ENA primary metagenome ERZ504709 (study PRJEB26092, sample SAMD00036203) | human gut metagenome | host: Homo sapiens | study: EMG produced TPA metagenomics assembly of... | reverse complement strand
TATCAGGGGCGGAATAAAGGAGGAAAATAGTAAATTTCTTGATGAAATAATGGCATACATAGAGTCTGGGATTCCAATCGTTGGATTTATATCGCCAAAGCAACATGCAGTGTCAATTGTTGGTCATGGGAGGATAAATTATGATTTATTGGACAATCCTGTTAGTGTAGACAAATTAAAAGATGAACAAACAGGAATTATATTACATTCAAAATTGATTCCTTCTTTGTATGTTATGGAGGACAATTATTTTGGATATAGGAAAGTATCTAAGGAGTTACCGACATCAACAAGTGATGTAGATTATAATTTATTTGAAATAAAGTTCGCAGTTGTTCCGTTGTATGAAAAAATGCAGCTTGTATATAATGAAAGTTTATGAGCGTTATGTATCATTAGTTGAATCTGGAACTATGAACTGGGAAGATGTAAAATAAGCAGAATTTACATGACATCAAACCAATTCGCTAAAACGTGAAGCTGGAAGCAACAAAGAAATGTGTGATGTATTAAAAACAATTATTCTCCGGTTGAATATGTCAAAATTTGTATGGTGCATTGATATTTCGGAATAGACAATTATAAGAACAATCTGACATCAGGACGCGTAATTATTGATTCTACATGTTCAACCTATGAAAAAGAACCATGGATATTAATGCATGATAGTAGTCAAATAAAATATTATGATGAAGATACAAATGATAATTATATAGTAGAATGTGATATTCAACCATATAGAATTTATATGAATAATCTTGAAAGAATTTAGGGGGTGTTATTTTGGATAATAATGAACTTTATGTAAATGAAGTGATTGGAGCGTATTTGGATACTAAAGAAGAAATGAAAAATCTAGATGAAATAACCGTGAAAAGTTTATTTAGAACTTGCATTGAATCTATTAATCCGGAGTTGCCACATTCTTCGGTAGTTATTAAAGGAATAAAGAATTCGGATATATCATATAGTGTAAAACTGAAAAATATAAAGTTAAACTTTGGCTTTGCGCTGGATATGATTCTTGGGGTAGGTAACGTATTAGATGGGAAAAAATCAAGGTTGATTTTTTTTGGTATTGGATGTACTTCGTACTTTTTTCTCCAATATAACAGAAAAATTGGAAGAAAAAGATGCTTATTTAATTTATATGATTCATAAAATAGACTTTAGAAAAAAAGGTGTATCAAAAGATGATTTGAAAGAATATATTAAACAGGATTCTAAAGCAAAGGAATACTTTCAAAAGGAAACGGATTTAGAAAAATCACTTGAACGATTGGAAAACATTCAGAGTATACGGCTGGAAGATGGTTTGTATCATATTGTTGAAATAATTCTTAATTGAAAAAAGCAATAAACTATGATATACTTAACAAATATAAAAAGAGAATAGGAGGAAATATCGTGGCTGTACAGAAAAAAATACTTTTTGGTGAGAGTGCGTATGCAACAATTGAATGTGCAAAAAGAGTTGACCGTTTAACAAATACATCTTATGATGTGGCAGCGCGGAAGGCAGATGAACGAATAGAGCAGAATAATCGTGAATATGCGGCAACATACAAGAGAGCTGCGCTATTTTCTGCAAAATAATAGATTCGATAAAATAAATGCTGAAAGTCTGTATTTATGCGGACTTTCGGCATTTATTTTATCGTGAAAGAAACAAGACGTGTAACAAATATAAATTCTGATGTATGAAAAATTAAGCGCTGTTTATGCCCAATAAATTTATAGGAATAGACTAAAGTATTAATTGAAAAAATGTTGATGTGCGATGTGAAAAGGTATATAATGTAAAATGAAAGCGCTATTCAGAAGAACTTCATGAAGTAAGAATGTGAAACAACAATATTGCATTTTAACAGATATAAAAACTTGTAGCTGGAATAAAATGCTGGTTTGCTAAAACCAAATGGAAATTTTTATTAAGAAATAAATAGAAAATAGGAAATTGAAATTTAAAAAGTGATTTAGATTGGTTTGATTAGCAGTCAAATTAATCATAAGGAGGAAAAAGAGCGAGCGGAGATGGCAACAGTGTATTAAGTTTGAAACAAAGAGAGGTGATTGTATGATGAAAGTTTCGTTTATTCAATTGTTATTAAAACAAAGAAACAGTAACTATAAATCATATGATAAAATCTCTGACTTGCATATTTAGAGAGATAGAAAGTGACTTTTCAGTATAATGAAGTAAGTATATTGAAAAAGTTGCAATCAATAAGCTCAAATTCAAAAGTATTGAAATCTGGAAACAGAGATAGTACTTTGCCACAAAAATATTTTTGTTATTTATTAAAAATAAAAAGCAAAGATAGAAGGATGACAAAGAAAGATTTTTCAAAAATAACAGGATTGGGAAAAGATGCATTTTATGGATTGAATGGTTATCAAAAAAAGAGATAATCCGGTTCATCTTGAAACAATTCTGTATGCAGTTTTTTGGTTGGGAATATCAAGTGAAGAGGCATTTATCCTTTGTCTGCTTTGGGGGTATTTTCTGCCAGCGGAGGTAGAAAGCTAAAAAAAAGTAAGAAATATAATTGAAAAGCTTGATTGTGTTAAAGATATGCCGGTTGAAAGCCGGATTCAAAAGTTATTAGAATTTTGCGAAAAGGAAGCTTATGAAATTTCTTGTAGATAAAGATAAGCAATAGAATAGTGTGATAAAAAAGATGGCGGGTGTTACCCGCTATTTTTTTGTTTTTTGGTGTGATAAGATAAAAAAATAAGAAATTAAAAACGCAGATTACAAGGAGGATACAAGATGAGTGCGTATAGTTCTTTAAAAGAAATGTATAAGGATACAACACAGATTATACAAGGAAAGGATACAGCGGGAAAAACAGTGTATTTATTAAAACAGTTTTGTTTTTTTGCAGTGTGTTTGTTATATTTAATAGAAAAATGTGGGTTTCGCGAGGTTATTTTAAGTTATGTTAATATAGAGATTACGCTGCCACAAATCATATGTGATTTTCTAACTATATATTTATACAAAATTATTATATTGTATATTGCTTTTTACATAATAATAAAACCGCTGGGACTAGTAATAATAAGTGAAATAAAGAGTAGAATAAAGAAAGATACTTTTCCGATATGGCTTACGTTTGAAGACATTGTTGAAATATTTTTTTACAGCATAGTTTTGCTTAAATTGGTACAGGATATTTTACAATGCATGAAAAATGAAAATGTAATGCAGGGAAAAAATGTGTTCATCTATGCTTTTATTATCATTGGTGCATTATATCGTTTTATAGAAAAGATATATATACAAAATAAAAATTGCTGGTATTACAATACGATTAGATATACGAATTTTTTTGATTCTGATGGAAAAAGAATAGCCCAGAATGATTCAGTTGTATATAGAAATAAAATTTATGAACTTTGCAAAAGCGAAGGAAATATGGATATTTACAAGATTTTAATAAATTAACAGATATAAAACTTGAAAATGCAGTGGCAGATATGGAAGGAAAAATTCAAGTATATTTTTAAAAATGGGAAGAAGGAAAGAGGAGGATGAGGTTTGAAACTGAATAATCTGTGCCTGCATAAATCCCTGTAAATACTCCTTTGTATAGTCGGATAAATGTTCCATGCGGTCATACAGGTTGTGTATTTCATTATACATTGTACCGACAAATAAAACATCACTCCGGTAAAAATCCAGCCGGCAGGTATTGACAGCAAGCGGCATCATAAGAAGCACTTTCAATATGCTTATCAAACCGGGCAGCAAAAGCGTTGTTGGCACGGTCGTTAAATTTGAAACAGTTCACAGGTGAGTGCTGTCTATTTCATTCCTACAGTAAATTTAAGTTATCCAAATGATATTTGATTGACAGGATAAAATAACTGTTATATTATAATTATAGAAAGGTCTCCATTAACCTTATAGTTTTAAATTATAAAAGAGATGAACGTTAAAGAGGGTCTCCATTAACCTTCGGTAATCAATCCGTAAAGAGATGAACATTAAAGAATGGGAAGCACAGTCTTCCCATATTTTTTTACTAAAATACAAAGGAGTATTATAATGTTTGTGCTAGAGGGGAATCTGACATTTATTAATATTGACCAGGATTATTTAAAAAGACTGCATGACGTATGTACTGAAGTATATTATAAGCCTAGAGGGTATGAAAATAAACCGTATATAGGAATTCTTATAAATAAAGAAGGCAGAAAATATGTTATTCCGTTATCGTCCGCTAAAGAAAAACATAAAACATGGAAAAATGTTAATAAAGAATGTTATTTGATTTATGAATATGTAAAAAAATCCTGTATGGGGGAAAAATGAAATCTGGGTGGAAACAGAACCGGATAATGTGAAACACATATTATCTGTTATAGATATTAAGAAGATAATTCCTATAGTGGACGGCTTATATAGCAGAGTGAATATTAATGATGATAATAGTGATACAGACGAGATAAGAAAATATAAGGATTTATTAAACAAAGAATATGTTTTTATATTAAAAATAATCGATGAAATAATTGATAAAGCGAATAAACTTTATGATAAACAGATGGAGCATGGAAAGATTGCTAAATTCTGTTGTGATTTTAAAAAATTAGAAAAAGTAGCAGATCATTATAAATGAAGTGGAAGCCTGTCTGTCAACGGATAGGCATTATATTTAAAGAAGATTTTACAAATGAAACTAGAAAAATATCAGTTTCATTCATAAGAAGGATGATTATTAAATGGAAAGTAAAGAAGTGATAGCGCGTATAGGGAAAATCTTAAAAGATAATACTGCGATAACAGAAGATGAGTATATTGCTGTTATGAATATATTTTGTGAGAATACTTTTGACTATGACATACAACAATTATATAACAATTTTGAAAAAACAAAATATGATTATTATATACCAGAAAAGATTTTGATGAGATGTTATAAAAATAAAAGTTATTCAAAAGCGTTATCATTATTGGCAGAAGATATGGAATTCGGAAAATAAAGACATATGAATGGGGAATATTATTTCATAATAAAGGGATTTGGCTGCTTAATAGAGATATAAAAGTTTCGAATACACAATTTAGTTCCAAAAGGACGGTATTTAAAATCTTATTTACAAATAAAACAGATTCTAAATATTTTAAATATTTTAATCACGAATATTTGCTGGGGTATGACAAAGATATATATTTTTTTAGGGATATCATTACATATAAAAATATAAAATTTCCATCTGTTAAATCAGACAGCTGGAATGCCTATTTCGGCTGCATTAAAAGATTTATGGATTATTATATTTCAGAAAAGGGGCATTATATTGAGGATATTGATAAATGTTATAGAAATATAAAATTATCTGATTATGAAGTCTACATAAAAGACAATGGAACCATAAAAACACCTAATACAGCCAAAAATCAATTCTTTTATATAAAATCTTTTATATTAAGTCAGACCTATAATAAGGAATTTGATATAAGCAGTAATGAAATAATAAGCAGATGTAAAGATATTTTGGATAAGCCAGCGGAAAATGTAGATGAAACAGATATAAAAAAAATAGCAGGAATTATAAAATGTATAGAAAATCAAAGAAATGGCAAAAGAAACAAAACGATATTTCTAATTTTGCTATGCTTTGGAATGGAAAGAAGAAAGATATGTGCATTAACGTGGAATGACATAGATAAAAAATGTGAAAAGATCAAAATGGGAAAGCATGAAATGGTAATGCCGCATATATTACAGCAAAGTTTTAAAGAATTAAAACAGGAAAAAAATGATGATGCAACATATGTCTTTGGCAATTCCAGAACAAATTGGCAAAAACCGTTACCGGAAAGTGGAATCAATGGGATTTTGGAATTTATCAAAAATATTAATACACAAGATGAGTTCTATAAAAAATTTTCGCCGGGGAATATACGAAAATGGCTTTTTAGATTTTTACTTAAAGAAAATCCGTTACAGGATGTGTTAGTACTAATGAATATACCAATTAGCAACATTTCTAATTATATCAGTGATGAAGAAATGATAGAATTTACTACAGACAAACTTTCAAAGGGGAAAAAATATCTGCTTGAGGATTTTATGAATGATGTTGAAAAATTATTATAATGGATTGAATTCTAACAAAATCCTACTTTTTACAACCCGACAGTTATGCTACCACAGCGCCGGATTTTTTGCGGCGCAGCTGGCAGATGCACTTGAAAAAGCGGGATATATTTGCGAAATGTGCGAAATCCCGGAAGACGGCATCGCTGGAGAAATGCATGAGCAGGCAGTGCCGGCAAAAGATACGGCGGGAGAGATTTCGCCGCAGGCAGCAGCCGTGCTGGAGCGCTATATCGGAAAAGAATATGCGGCAGTCATTGACTTTAATTCCAAGCTGCCGCGGCTGATGTGTGATGATGCCACCTATTATCTGGACACCATTCAGGCACCGTTTTTTAACTACATTTTAGACAATCCGCTGTACCATCATGCAACGTTGCAATGTCCGTTACAGCGATATCATGTCCTGTTAGTCGATGAAGAACACGCCGCTTATGTACGGAAGCATTATCCGCATATTCAGGGTACGCATATGCTTTCGCTTGGTGCCAATGAAGCGGTTATCGGAAAAACTTTTGAGCAGAAGCAGGAAAATGTATTATTTATGGGAACATACCGCAGACCGGAAGTCTATCTGGAGCAGATTCGCAGTCAGGATACGCAGGCGCAGAAAGAAATGCTGCAAATGATTGAGCGGATTCAGGCAGAGCCGGATTTATCGGTGGAACGCGCATTGAGAGCCGTTTTAGAGGAAGAAGGCAGACAGATTTCAAAAGAAGAATTTGCACTGTTGATGAACAGGTATTATCCGGTGGAAATGTATCTGCGCAATGCTTACCGGGAACAGCTGGTAACGGCACTCATAAAGGCAAAAATCCCGGTAAGAATTGTAGGCGACTGGTGGGAGCAGTACGCATATGCCGGTGCGCAAAATGTGCAATTGGAGCGGCCTGTTGCATTTGACCGTTCATTTGACAAAATTGCGGGAAGTGCCGTGATAGCGGATTCGTCCCCGTTTTTTAAAATGGGAATCCATGACCGTGTGTTTGCGGGCATGGCAAATCATACAGCGGTTCTGACTGATGAAAGCCCTTACAGAAAAAAAGTCTTCGGAACAGGACAACATATCCTTGATACGGACTGCCCGGTTGTTTTGTATTCACCGGCAAATCCACAACAGGCATGTGATATGGCAGAAGAATTGTTGATAAACCGTGGCAGGCGTAAAGACCTTGTGGATAAAGCGTATGAAATGTATCAGAAAGAATTTACATGGAATAAAGTAGCGGAACGATTTGTAAAGCTTTTGACAGAATAATTTACAAGAACCTTTAATAAGTGTTATAATAAAACACAAATGATATCAGGGTCAAAAAGTCTAAATCCACATGAGCTTGCTCATAGTTTTGGGTTTATGCCCCCAACATCACATAAAGGTATGTGATAAAAATACATTGTCGGAGGACGGATTATGCAGGATACGAATTCGATTTACGGGCTGTTAAAAGAAAGCGCAGAAAAATATGCCGGGAAAACAGCCGTTTTATATGATACATTTGCAGGAAGCTATGAAAAGCTGTTTCGGGATGTGACCAATAAGGCAATTCATTTGCAGCATTTTGAGGGGAAGCGGGTTGCACTTTGCGGACCGTCATCATACCGGTGGATTGTCAATTTATTTGGTATTATTCTGGCGGGAAAAGATGTTGTGCTGGTGGACTCCTTTCTGCCGCATAAGGAACGGGAAAGCCTGCTGGAAAAAGTAGGGGTGGATTACATTTTATCTTCTACCAATCAGTACATCCTTGCAGACAGTCATGCCATCATGATACCGGGGGCAGAAAAAGATGATGTTGAGGGAGAATATAATCCGCAGACACCGGAAGGAAACGTATTGGTATTTACGGCAACAGATAAAGAATCTGATAAAGCGGTTGTGCTGACCACACAGAATCTGATGTATACGGTGAATGCAATGAATCATCACTGCTATTGCAGCGAGCATGACAGAGTGCTGGCACAGACTATGCTGTTTCATATTTTCGGACTGGTTTACAGTCTGTTGTGGCCGTTGGCAAACGGCGCGTGTGTATGTGTCGGACGTGGACTGCGTCATATTGATGCTGAAACCTATTATTACAAGACAACGATTCTGCCGGGTACACCGTCGATGATTGAATATTTAAAGAGAATCAAGGCATTTAATCCGGAACTGCGTACCATTGTAATCGGCGGCGCACCGAGCAGCTATAAGTTATTTGAAAATTTAAAAGACCGGAATTACAACGTGTATACAATATATGGCATGGCAGAGTGTAGCGGTGGCATTGCGGTGAACCGTGAAATGGACGGCTCATATGAATTATATGATGATGAGGCAGTACAGTTAGGTGCAGACGGAGAAATTTTAGTCGGCGGGCACTGTGTCATGAAAGAGTACGACAAAGATGAACAGACAACAAAAGAAGTTTTAAAAGATGGTATGTTCCATACCGGTGATTACGGCAGGATGAACTGCCATGGCAGACTGGTAATTACAAAGAGAAATCCGGGCGTATTGCAGCTGCCAACCGGTGAAAAAATCTGCCGCCGGGTAATTAATGAGGAAATTACGGCAATTCACGGTGTTGCGGAAAGCTATCTGACAATGGATGGGGACAAGCTCACCATTGTAATTGTACCGATTGATAAAGAGATGACAGCAGACCGTATGAAGAAAAAGATTGACAAATACAATGAAAAGAAAGGATATCGCTGGGAAATCCAGAAAGTCATTGTATTAAAGCAGAATCTGCCAAAGCTTGAAAATGGTCAGGTGGACGGTGAAGCAATTCAGGAAATGTTAGAAACGGGACAATATTAATGATAAAAAGGGACAGAAAAAATCAGCAGGTCACATGACACAAGCTTACTTTTCTGTCCCTTTTGGTGTATCAACCATACCGGATTGAAGCCGTACAATGATAATAAATTTATTCTTTATGCCTCTGCATTAATTGATAGTAACGGGGTTACAGATAACCGTCAAAAATCATGCCGGTATAGGCGGATAAATTATAGGGGTCATTTGTCGGGCGGAGCGGGTTTTTATAGGCGATAATCTTATTGTTGACATAATCCATCGGATTGAGTGAAATGTCTTCCGCTTTTTTCTGAACAGCCTGTTTAAAGGCATTCAGACCTGAAAAAATGTCGCCTAATGTGCCGTTATCTGCGGCAGAAATAATGGCATCACGGTCAACGGCAATCGTACCATTATCGGTAACGCTTAACCCGTTTTCATTTAAAAGGTGGTTGTAAGATTTTGCAATGCCTGCAAAGTCCTTTTTTAACTTTTCATTTCCTTCAAAATGTTCGTTGGCATCATTGGCTGTTACCGAAATCAAGTTGTTATAGCCGCCGATTAATTCGCCGATACTGTCGGCAATTGCATCGGTGTCGGTATTCATGCTGATGGTGACAGGCGCTTTGCCGGTTGTATCAAAAAAGGTCAGTACATAATTATTATCAATTGTCACCTCATTTGAAACAGAGGTGGCAGTTGTTCCGTTTACAGAATATACAGCATTTGCCGGATACTGTGTCACGCGGTCCAGACCCAGTGTAGATACCAGTTCGGTATTGGAATCGGAAGCATCTGAGGAATTCAGGGACTGGATATGGAAAATCGTCGGAGAAATTCCTCTGATGCCGGTTGCATCAGATGTGATGGAAATAGCAGAATTGCCAAGACCATCCGTTAAAAGCTGTGCGTTTAACCCGATATCAGCCTGGTTAATCAGACGTGCAATCTTTTGCTGGGTATCGGTTACGGTGTCAGTAGCGTTTACGCCGAACTCAAACTGATATGTCAAATCCTGCACCTGCAGATCAAATGAGTACTCACCTGCTGCAAACGGTTTGGAATTTGGCTGTAAGAAGTTGCCGGTGTTTGTCTGTGGACAGGCAAGCTGTGAAACGGTAACTTCAAGCGGTTCATAATCCTGCACACAAGAATCTCCGATATATTCGGCATCGATGACCTGCGGCGAACTGGATGTTGCAGAACGCTTGTATGTAATGGAATCTGTGGATTCATCGGAAAGCTCATCTGCAATCTGGCTTAATTCCCGTGCATTTTCTTTTAAATCAATAGCATATTTTAATGCCGCGTCAGAAAAATCAATCTTATAAGAAGGAGTCTGACTGTTGATTTTTTGTAATCTGCCAAAGGTGCTTTTGAGCTGGGCCTTTGAATGGGTATCATATTTAGAATACTCTCTGTGACCGTACTGGGCGGCATAGTAGTTATAAACCGAATTGATCATCGTCACGAACCTCCTTGTCTGCAATAATCTATATCTCGTGTATTGTGGTTATTAGTGGTAAGCTGTGAAGTTACAAAAACTATAATAGACAGCTTTACGTAAAAAAGCTGAATGTCCCGTTAGAAAATCCGTTTTCCATGTGGGGCATTTGTAAAAAAAGCAATTATCTAAAATGATTGGATAATATTATATACTAATATATTCGGAATGTCACGCAGTTTCTTTAAGGAAAATTTAAAGATTTGGATTAAAAAATTTGTCAAAAAAGATATTGACGAGTGCCTGTTTACTATGATAAACTAGAACGGCTATGGAAGCGGTCTTTTTTTTATGCCTAAAAAAGAACCAATTGGTGTAGAATCTCATACACCTACAAAAATTTAACGAAAATTGGAGGTGGAAGTTGTGCGCGTTAAGATAACATTGGCATGTACAGAGTGTAAACAGCGTAATTACAACACTACGAAGGATAAGAAAACTCATCCGGACAGAATGGAAACAAAGAAGTACTGTAAGTTCTGTAAATCACACACATTACACAAGGAAACCAAGTAATTTGGAGCAGTGAGGTAAAAGCTATGGGTGAAACTGTTAAAACAAAAAAACAGAAAAAAAGCTGGTTCAAAGGTTTAAAGGCTGAGTTCAAGAAAATTGTCTGGCCTGACCAGAAGTCACTTACAAAGGAAACTGCTGCGGTTGTGATTGTATCCGTTGTAGTCGGTGTAATCATTTCAGTAGTGGACTTGATTGCCCGCTTTGGTATCGAATTCTTGGTGAAGTAAGGAAAAGGTGATTAGATGGACGAAGCAAAATGGTATGTTGTCCATACTTATTCCGGTTATGAGAATAAGGTAAAGGCAAACATCGAAAAAACAGTTGAAAACAGAAATCTTCAGGATCAGGTTCTCGAAGTCATCGTTCCGCTTGAAACGGTTGTTGAAGTAAAGAACGGTGCAACAAAGTCTGCCCAGAAGAAGATGTTCCCTGGATACGTACTCATTAACATGGTGATGAACGATGACAGCTGGTATGTTGTCCGCAACACCCGAGGCGTTACAGGATTTGTAGGTCCGGGATCCAAACCGGTACCGCTCACTCCGGCTGAAATTAAATCACTTGGAATTACCCTTCCGGGAACTGAGGCTCCAAAGCCGGTTGTCCAGTTTGCTGGTAAAGTTGGTGACCAGGTAATGATTCTTTCAGGAGCATGGGAGAATACAGTTGGGGAAATTACAGCAATTAATGACGGCAAGCAGTGCCTGACCATTAATGTAGAAATGTTCGGCCGTGAAACACCGGTTGAGATTGGTTTTACAGACGTAAAACTTATGTAACAGAAAGCTTAAGCAGCTGCTTATGGGCATATAGGCAGTGAGGCATAAGCGTGGGAGATTGAAGCGGCAGATTTAAATCAGCCGTATCTTTCGCCAATTACCACATAATATTTAGGAGGTGCCTAAAATGGCAAAGAAAGTAACAGGTTATATCAAATTACAGATTCCTGCCGGCAAAGCTACACCGGCTCCACCAGTTGGTCCAGCTCTTGGTCAGCATGGTGTAAACATTGTAGAGTTTACAAAGCAGTTCAATGCAAAGACAGCAGATCAGGGAGATTTAATTATCCCGGTTGTTATCACAGTATATGCTGATAGAAGTTTCAGCTTTATTACAAAGACTCCGCCGGCAGCAGTTCTTTTAAAGAAGGCTTGCAACATTAAGTCAGGTTCTGGTACACCAAACAAGACAAAGGTTGCAAAGATTTCTAAGGAAGAAATCAAGAAGATTGCTGAATTAAAGATGCCAGACTTAAATGCTGCATCTATCGAGACTGCTATGTCTATGATAGAAGGAACAGCAAAGAGTATGGGAATCGTTGTAGAAGATTAATTGATTCATATTAATTTGATATATGTGGGAGGAAAGCAAGTCCCTTCCGATATTACCACTAGGAGGTTTTTTGATAATGAAAAGAGGAAAGAAATACGTTGAAGCGGCTAAGTTAATCGACCGCGCAACATTATATGAAGCTACAGATGCAGTTGCTCTTGTAAAGAAGTCTGCAGTAGCAAAATTTGACGAAACAATTGAAGCTCATATCAGAACAGGTTGTGATGGACGTCATGCTGATCAGCAGATCAGAGGTGCAGTTGTTCTTCCACACGGAACAGGTAAGACTGTTAAGGTTTTAGTTTTCGCTAAGGGTGCTAAGGCTGAAGAAGCTGAAGCAGCAGGCGCTGATTTCGTAGGCGGTGAGGAACTGATTCCTAAGATTCAGAATGATAACTGGTTCGATTTTGATGTTGTTGTTGCAACACCTGACATGATGGGCGTTGTTGGTCGTCTGGGACGTGTACTCGGTCCTAAGGGCTTAATGCCAAACCCGAAGGCTGGTACAGTTACAATGGATGTAACAAAAGCTGTTAATGATATCAAGGCTGGTAAGATTGAATACAGACTTGATAAGACAAATATCATTCACGTGCCAATTGGTAAGGCTTCATTTACTGAAGACCAGTTAGCGGACAACTTCCAGGCTATTATGGATGCAATCGTTAAGGCAAAGCCTTCAACATTAAAGGGTCAGTATTTAAGAAGTGTTGTACTTACTTCTACAATGGGTCCTGGTGTTAAGGTCAGCACAGCAAAATATGTTGGCTAATTTGTAAAAAACGGTTGACAACCTATATATGAAGATAGTATACTATCATTTGTTTGTGTGATACATCACACAATGCAATATTTTGCCTAAGACAGCAGGTCCCCATCCGGGGTTAAAGGTTATTCGCCTACCGAGGATTATGAAATGCGGCAGACAGACAGTCTGCGGTATATTAAGACATGAATCTACGTCCTCTGAAGTCTTGTGCTTTGGAGGACTTTTTTATGAATTGGGCAGAATTTATCCCTCTGGTGGGATACAAATCTAACAGGAGGTAACAAATTCATGGCAAAGGTAGAACTTAAAGCACCTATCGTAGACGAAATTTCAGGACACTTAAATGGCGCGCAGGGCGTTGTTTTAGTTGACTACCGTGGCTTAACTGTAGAGCAGGATACACAGCTTCGTAAGCAGTTAAGAGAAGCCGGTGTCGTTTACAAGGTATATAAGAATACTTTAGTAAAGAGAGCTATCGCAGGTACAGAATTCGAGCCAATGACAGATATGCTTGAAGGACCTACAGCAATTGCTATCTGCGCTACAGATGCAACAGCTCCGGCTAGAATCCTTAGCAACTTCGCTAAGACAGCTGAAGCTCTTGAATTAAAGTGCGGTGTTGTTGAAGGAACATACTACGATGCAGCTGGCATTCAGACAATTGCTTCTATTCCGTCAAGAGACGAACTTCTCAGCAAGTTCCTTGGAAGCATCCAGTCACCTATTACAAACTTTGCACGTGTTATTAAGCAGATCGCTGAAAAGAACGAAGAAGTTGCTTAATTTCCGTGTCCGGATACAAAACGTATCCATGGAAATGTTGAACAGAGTCTGTACGGATACCGTATGGACGGTCCGGGCAGCAGCCCAATAATATAAAAGGAGAGTAAATAAATGACTACACAGGAAATCATTGAAGTTATTAAGGGATTATCAGTATTAGAATTAAACGATTTAGTTAAGGCTTGCGAAGAAGAATTCGGCGTATCTGCAGCAGCAGGCGTTGTTGTTGCAGCAGCAGGTGCTGGCGCAGCAGCAGGTGAAGAAAAGACAGAATTCGACGTAGAACTTACAGAAGCTGGCGCTAACAAGGTTAAGGTTATCAAGGTTGTTCGTGAAATCACAGGTCTTGGCTTAAAGGAAGCTAAGGAAGTTGTTGATGGCGCACCTAAGGTTGTTAAGGAAGGCGCTTCTAAGGAAGAAGCTGAAGAAATTCAGAAGAAGCTTGAAGCTGAAGGCGCTAAGGTTACTCTTAAGTAATTTTACCCACAACAGTATCAATATAAAATTAAGAACCGGATTCCTGCGGGAGTCCGGTTTTTTACGTTATAGAAATACTGTACGGCAGCGGTGTAATTCGTGAAAATGAATTTACTTTCAATTCTGAAAATGTTATAATATTCATAATTATGCGCGCAAATGTAATAAAAAGGAAAACTGGTAAAAATTATCATGTATAGTGCTTGACAGACAAGTGACTGTATGCTATTATGGACAATGCACTATTGTGTATGCTTATGCTTTTTTATTGCATTGCATATTAAAAATATCAGATTTTATATAAAAATAAACACAAGGGGTGAAACGTCAATGGAGAAAAACAGAATGCGTCCGGTCAAGGCAGGCAAGAGCATGAGAATGAGCTATTCAAGACAGAAAGAAGTTCTTGAAATGCCGAACCTTATTGAAGTTCAGAAGGACTCTTATCAGTGGTTCCTGGATGAAGGGTTAAAAGAAGTTTTTGATGATATCTCTCCAATAGCAGACTACAATGGCAGATTGAGTCTGGAATTTGTTGACTTTGCTTTATGCGAAGATGATGTCAAGTATTCTATTGAAGAATGTAAGGAAAGAGATGCTACATATGCAGCACCTCTGAAGGTAAGAGTAAGACTCCACAATAAGGAAAGTGAAGATATCAGCGAACATGAAATTTTCATGGGCGACCTTCCACTTATGACAAAGACGGGAACATTCGTTATCAACGGAGCAGAACGAGTTATCGTCAGCCAGCTGGTACGTTCACCAGGTATCTATTACGATATCCAGAAGGATAAGTACGGTAAGATTTTCCTTTACAGCTCACAGGTTATCCCAAACCGTGGTGCATGGTTAGAGTATGAAACAGATGCCAACGATGTGTTCTATGTTAAAGTAGATAGAAATAAAAAGGTTCCTGTAACCGTGCTGATTCGTGCACTCGGTTTCGGAACAAATGCTGAAATTATTGATATTTTCGGCGAAGAACCAAAGCTTCTTGCTACAATGGAGAAGGATACTTCTACAAACTATCAGGAAGGTATTTTAGAGCTTTATAAGAAGTTAAGACCGGGTGAACCGTTATCTGTAGATAGTGCGGAAGCGCTGATTTCAGGTATGTTCTTTGATCCGAGAAGATATGACCTTGCAAAGGTGGGAAGATATAAGTTTAATAAGAAGCTTTCTTTCAAGAGCAGACTTTCAGGACATATCCTTGCAGATGATGTTGTGGATACACAGGGCAATGTCATTGCACAGGCAGGCGATAAGCTTGACAGAGAAACAGCACAGGCAATTCAGGATGCAGCGGTTCCGGCAGTCTTCTTAAATGTAGATTTAAGAAACAGTGACGGTACAATTACAACAAAGAGAGTAAAAGTGCTGTCTAACATGGCAGTTGATATTACAAAATGGGTTGATATTTCAAAGGAAGAAGCAAGAGAACTCGGTGTTACAGAAGCTGTATTCTTCCCTGTACTCAGCCAGATTTTAGCTGAAAATGAATCACTTGAAGAAATCAAAGAAGCAATCTGCAAGAACATTGCCGATCTGATTCCAAAGCACATTACTGTAGAAGATATTATTGCTTCTATTAATTATAATATGCACCTTGAATACGGCGTTGGTACAAAGGATGATATTGATCACCTTGGTAACAGACGTATCAGAGCGGTCGGCGAACTGTTACAGAACCAGTTCAGAATCGGTATTTCCAGAATGGAAAGAGTTGTCAGGGAAAGAATGTCCACACAGGACTTAAGCGGTATTTCTCCGCAGTCACTGATTAACATTAAACCGGTTACGGCAGCGATTAAGGAATTCTTTGGAAGTTCCCAGCTGTCACAGTTCATGGATCAGAATAACCCGTTGTCAGAAATTACGCATAAAAGACGTCTTTCTGCATTAGGACCGGGTGGTCTGTCAAGAGATCGTGCCGGTTTCGAGGTTCGAGATGTTCACTATACACATTACGGAAGAATGTGTCCTATTGAAACACCTGAAGGTCCGAACATCGGTCTGATTAACTCACTTGCATCTTATGCAAGAATTAACGAATATGGTTTTGTAGAGGCACCGTACCGTCTGGTAGACAGAACCGATCCAAAGAATCCGCGTGTTACCGATGAAGTACAGTACTTTACGGCTGATGAAGAAGATGATTATCATGTAGCACAGGCGAATGCGGAAATTGACGAAGAAGGACATTTCGTTAAGAATACTGTATCCGGCCGTTACAGAGAAGAAACTTCTGAATTTGACAAGACACAGATTGAATTAATGGACGTATCGCCAAAGATGGTATTCTCTGTTGCGACATCCATGATTCCGTTCCTTCAGAACGATGACTGTACACGAGCGCTGATGGGTTCCAACATGCAGCGTCAGGCCGTACCGCTTCTGATGACAGAAGCACCGGTTATTGGTACAGGTATTGAAAATAAGACAGCAAGAGACTCAGGTGTCTGCGTTGTAGCAGAAGCAGACGGTGAAGTTCTTTTGTCTGAATCTGATAAAATTATTGTAAGAGAAGATGACGGCAAGGTACATGAGTATAAGCTGACAAAGTTCTCAAGAAGTAACCAGAGCAACTGCTATAACCAGCGTCCAATCGTATTTAAAGGTGACAAGGTGAAGGAAGGCGATGTTATCGCAGATGGTCCTTCTACACAGAATGGTGAAATTGCATTAGGTAAGAACCCGTTAATCGGTTTCATGACATGGGAAGGTTACAACTACGAAGATGCTGTATTATTAAGTGAACGTCTGGTGCGTGATGATGTATACACTTCTATCCATATTGAAGAATATGAAATCGAAGCCCGTGATACAAAGTTAGGACCGGAAGAAATCACAAGAGATATTCCTTCCGCAAGCAGTGATTCTATCAAGGATCTGGATGAAAACGGTGTGATCCGCATCGGTGCAGAAGTACGTGCCGGAGATATTCTGGTTGGTAAAGTAACACCAAAGGGTGAAACAGAACTGACAGCCGAAGAAAGACTGCTTCGTGCAATCTTTGGTGAAAAGGCAAGAGAAGTAAGAGATACTTCATTAAAGGTACCTCATGGTGAATATGGTATCGTTGTGGCAGTGAAGACATTTACAAGAGAAAACAGCGATGAACTGGCACCGGGTGTCAGCAAGTCTGTCCGCATCTATATTGCACAGAAGAGAAAGATTTCTGTAGGTGATAAGATGGCCGGCCGTCATGGTAACAAGGGTGTCGTTTCCAGAGTTCTCCCTGTGGAAGATATGCCATTCCTTCCAAACGGACGTCCGCTTGATATCGTCTTAAACCCTCTGGGTGTGCCTTCACGAATGAATATCGGACAGGTGCTTGAAATCCATTTAAGTCTTGCAGCAAAGGTGCTTGGCTTTAACATTTCTACACCGGTATTCGACGGTGCAGACGAAAATGATATTATGGATACACTGGATATGGCAAATGACTATGCAAATACACCTTTTGATGATGAAGAATTACAGCGTGAAAAGGCAGCTGCACAGGAAAATGGCGAAGATTATCCGGAAGATATGGTAACATTTACAGATAAATATAAAGAACTGCTGAATCCTGACGTATTCCAGTATCTGAGTGACAACAGAGCACACAGAGAAGAATGGAAGGGTGTTCCAATCGGACGTGACGGTAAGGTAAGACTGCGTGACGGACGTACAGGTGAATATTTTGACAGCCCTGTAACAATCGGTTTCATGCACTACTTAAAGCTCCATCATCTGGTTGATGATAAGATTCATGCACGTTCAACAGGTCCTTACTCACTTGTAACACAGCAGCCGCTCGGTGGTAAAGCACAGTTCGGTGGACAGCGTTTCGGTGAAATGGAAGTTTGGGCACTGGAAGCTTACGGTGCATCATATACATTACAGGAAATCCTGACTGTGAAGTCCGATGATGTTGTAGGACGAGTTCGTACTTACGAAGCAATTATCAAGGGTGAAAATATCCCTGAACCGGGTATTCCGGAATCCTTCAAGGTACTTTTAAAGGAACTCCAGTCCCTGGCATTAGACGTAAGAGTGCTTGATAAGGATAACAATGAAGTGAAACTGCTTGAAAGCTCTGAATACGAAGTAACTGACTTCAAGAAAGTTCTTGATGATGGCAGATACAGACGTGACAGCAGAGAAGAGGAAGCAGAATATGCTAAGAATGGTTCAACCATTCAGACAGTCGGTGAAGACGGCTTTGAAGATGCAGAGGATGTAGAGTATGCCGGCGATGATGCATTTGATGATGCAGATGATTATGGCGATGGCAATTCAGATATGATGGATTAATAGAAGGGAGCACGATCATGGCAGAAGAATCAAAAAGAGATTTGACCAGTCAGTCTATGAAGTTTGATAAGATTCAGATTAAACTGGCTTCTCCGGAGGATATTTTAGAGTGGTCTCACGGTGAGGTTACAAAGCCGGAGACAATCAACTACAGAACTTTAAAACCGGAAAAAGATGGTTTGTATTGTGAAAGAATCTTTGGACCGAGTAAGGACTGGGAGTGTCACTGCGGTAAATATAAGAAAATCAAAGATAAGGGTATTATCTGCGATAAGTGTGGTGTCGAAGTAACAAAGGCCAGTGTCCGTAGAGATCGTATGGGACATATCCATTTAGCGGCTCCTGTTTCCCATATCTGGTATTTTAAGGGAATTCCTAGCCGTATGGATCTGATTCTGGACATCGGACCGAAGAACCTTGAAAAAGTATTATATTTTGCAGCTTATATTGTAATTGATCCGGGTACGACAGAAATTCCGTTCAAGAAGATTTTAACAGAACAGGAATACCGTGAACTCTACGATCAGTACGGCAATACATTCCGTGTCGGCATGGGTGCGGAAGCCATTTATGAACTGCTTAAAAATGTAGATTTGGAATCAGAAGTTGCAAAGTTAAAGGAAGAACTTGAAAATACAACTTCCCAGAAGGCAGCAAGACTCATTAAGAGAATTGAAGTCATGGAAGCGTTTTTAACAGCCGGAACAAGACCGGAATGGATGATCTTAACTGAAATTCCGGTAATCCCACCGGATTTAAGACCAATGGTACAGTTAGACGGTGGACGTTTTGCAACATCCGATTTAAATGACTTATATAGAAGAATCATCAACAGAAACAACAGACTTGCACGTCTGATTGAGCTGGGCGCTCCGGAAATCATTATCCGTAATGAAAAGAGAATGCTTCAGGAAGCTGTTGATGCCCTGATTGATAACGGACGTAGAAACGGACGTCCGGTAACAGGTCCTGGTAACAGAGCGTTAAAGTCACTTTCAGACCTGTTAAAGGGTAAGCAGGGACGTTTCCGTCAGAACCTCCTTGGTAAGCGAGTTGACTATTCAGGTCGTTCTGTTATCGTTGTAGGTCCTGAATTAAAGATTTATCAGTGTGGTCTTCCAAAGGAAATGGCAATTGAGCTGTTTAAGCCGTTTGTTATGAGAGAACTGGTAAGACGTGGACTGGCTGACAATATTAAGAAAGCGAAAAAGAGCGTAGAACATCTTGAAAACAGCGTATGGGATGTGCTGGAAGATGTTATCAAAGAGCATCCGGTTATGTTAAACCGTGCTCCTACACTGCACAGACTTGGTATTCAGGCATTCGAGCCAATCCTTGTAGAAGGTAAGGCAATTAAGCTGCATCCGCTTGTTTGTACAGCGTTCAACGCCGATTTCGATGGTGACCAGATGGCCGTCCATCTGCCACTTTCAGTAGAAGCACAGGCAGAATGCCGCTTCATGCTGCTTTCACCAAACAACCTGTTAAAGCCGTCTGATGGTGGCCCTGTAGCTGTTCCTTCACAGGATATGGTTCTTGGTATTTACTATCTGACACAGGAAAGACCGGGGGCAAAGGGTGAAGGTAAGTTCTTTAAGAATGTAAACGAAGCACTTCTTGCATATGAAAACGGAGTTATTACATTACACTCTAAGATTTTAGTTCATATGACAAAGACCGATGCAGAAGGCAATACCGTTTCAGGTAATGTAGAATCTACACTGGGAAGATTCATTTTCAATGAAATTCTCCCACAGGATTTAGGATATGTAGACAGAAGCAAGGAAGAAAACCAGATGCTTCTGGAGGTTGATTTCCATGTAGGAAAGAAGCAGTTAAAGGATATTTTACAGCACGTTATTAATACCCACGGTACAACGACAACAGCCGAAGTACTTGATGATATTAAGGCAATGGGTTATAAGTATTCTACAAGAGCAGCCATGACCGTTTCTATTTCAGAAATGACTGTGCCGCCGATTAAGAAGAAACTGATTTCCGATGCAGAAAAGAAGGTTGAACAGATTACTGTAAACTACAACAGAGGTCGTTCAACAGATGAAGAAAGACATAAGAATGTTATCCGCGTATGGCAGGAAACGGATGAGGCATTAAAGGATGCCCTGATTGAAGGTCTTGATAAATACAACAACATCTTCATGATGGCCGATTCAGGTGCCCGTGGTTCTAACCAGCAGATTAAGCAGCTTGCAGGTATGCGTGGTTTGATGGCAGATACATCCGGTAATACAATCGAACTCCCAATCAAGTCCAACTTCCGTGAAGGTCTTGATGTACTGGAATACTTCATTTCAGCGCATGGTGCGCGTAAGGGTCTGTCCGATACAGCGCTTCGTACAGCCGATTCAGGATACCTTACAAGACGTCTTGTAGACGTATCACAGGATTTGATTATCAGAGAAACAGACTGCAGCGCCGGTAAGGCAATTCCGGGTATGTATGTATCTGAATTCGTAAATGATAAGGCAACTGCAAGCAGTGATGCAAAGGCAGATATCCTTGAATCATTAGAAGAACGTATTACAGGCAGATATCTTGCAGAAGACATCATTGATCCGTCTACCGGTGAAGTGATTTTAGCTGCAAACCACCTTGTAACACCAAAGAGAGCAGCACAGATTGTTGCAACAGGTGTTGAAAAGGTTAAAATCAGAACAATTCTTACCTGCCGTTCACACATTGGTGTATGTGCAAAGTGCTACGGTTCTAACATGGCGACAGGTCAGACCGTACAGGTTGGTGAAGCTGTTGGTATTATCGCTGCCCAGTCTATCGGTGAACCGGGTACACAGCTTACTATGCGTACTTTCCATACAGGTGGTGTTGCCGGTGATAATATTACACAGGGTCTTCCTCGTGTCGAAGAACTTTTTGAAGCAAGAAAGCCAAAGGCACTTGCTGTACTGGCAGAGTTTGGCGGTGTCGTAAGCTTTGCAAAGACAGAAAAGAAGACAGATATTGTTATTACAGACGATGATGGTAACTCAAAGGCTTATCCTGTATCTAGAGATACAAGAGTCAAGGTTCAGGAAGGTCAGATTGTTGTAAAGGGTGAAGAAATCACAGAAGGTTCTGAAAATCCTCATGATATCGTAAGAATCCTCGGCGTACGTGCCGTACAGGATTACGTACTGCGTGAAGTTCAGAAGGTTTACCGTATCCAGGGTGTAGAAATCAACGATAAGCATATCGAATTGATTGTACGCCAGATGTTAAAGAAGATTGTTATTGAATCTCCTGGAGATTCAGAATTCCTGACAGGTTCTCAGGTAGATACAATTGAATTTACGGAAGTAAACGAAAAGCTGGAAGAGGAAGGCAAGACTCCTGCAACAGGTACTTCAATTATTCTGGGTATTACAAAGGCTTCTCTTGCAACAAATTCATTCCTGTCAGCTGCTTCCTTCCAGGAAACAACAAAGGTTCTGACAGATGCCGCTATTAACGGCAAGGTCGATCCGCTGATTGGTCTGAAGGAAAACGTTATCATTGGTAAACTGATTCCTGCCGGTACAGGTATGAAGCGTTATCAGAACGTTGAACTGGATTCTAATGAAAGGGTCCGCAAAGAAATTGAAGAAGAAGCAGCCGAAAGAGCAAAAGAGGAAGCTGCATCTGACATTTCTGATGACGAAACACTGGAACTGACGGAAGAAGAAGTTACAGTAACAGAATAAAACTAAAGCCGTTTCAGGCATAGGATAAAAAGTTCCGGTATAGTGGTAATGCACTGTACCGGAATTTCTGGTTTTTACAGAAAAAGTTTGAGCAGATATATCTTTGAGCTAAAAATTTTAAAAAGTGCTTGACATATAAAAATATAAAATATATACTAAACAAGTGTGTGATAACAGGAAAGCCCTGCTATGCCACATTATTCAGAAATGAACTGAATATGCAACCATGAATTATTCTAATTCCGGAGGTGAAAAAGGAATGCCTACATTTAACCAGTTAGTAAGACAGGGAAGAAAAACAACAGTAAAAGAAGTCTACAAGCAACCAGCTCTTCAGAAAGGGATACAACTCACTTCAGAAAGAAAAGCAACAGACGATAGCTGCTCCACAGAAGAGAGGCGTTTGTACAGCTGTTAAGACTGCAACACCTAAGAAGCCTAACTCAGCCCTTAAGAAAAGATTGCCAGAG
>ENA-OQHF01000556-OQHF01000556.1-human-gut-metagenome-genome-assembly--contig:-NODE-556-length-22757-cov-6.856695_pt1 | contig 22757 bp, 20 predicted proteins | sample MGYA00242559_ERZ504709 | MGnify/ENA primary metagenome ERZ504709 (study PRJEB26092, sample SAMD00036203) | human gut metagenome | host: Homo sapiens | study: EMG produced TPA metagenomics assembly of... | reverse complement strand
AGCTTTTACTGTATACTTTGTACGGTGCCGATGAATGACTGCATATTTGAAACTTGGCTTCACTTCCTTTCCATGGATCGCATAAAATCCCGCAGCAGTTCATTCTCCATTTTCAATCGGTTGATCTCATATGCTTGCTCTGCGACAATATCTCTTGGCTGAGCATCTTTCCGAGGTCTGCCTTTTGGGCGTGGCTTGATACCTGCCGTCAGCTTCCGCTGCTGCCGATTGAACCGAGTTACCCAGTTTCTGATGCACTTCCTGTCTACTCCAAACTTCTGTGCGATTTCTCGATTCGTCTTACCTTCTCGCTTCAGTTCTAAAATTTCTTTTCCGTGTTCGTCGATCTTTACATATTTTCTGGACATAGCAAAACCTCCTCGTGTAGTTCTATTATCCTACACGGGGAGGCTTTTTGTCTATTGTCTACTTTTTACGGACCTGTTCAAAACGTGCGCAGTGCGGGGAAGAAAGAGCAGTCAGCCCTCGGCGCTGATACAGTACATGGAAAAGGTGCTGGAAAATAACAGGGTGTCGGTCTCGTCTGTGATCTCCACAGCCACCACACAGATGTGTCGGCGGCGGCTGACCGTCCGGCCGCGGGCTGTCAGGTGACCGGCTTTGACGTTATGGATGAAATTGACCGAAGCATTCTGGGTGACATACTGCCGCCCGTCAGAGCGGGCAGTCAGCCCGGCACAGCAGTCGGCCATGGTGAAAAATGCGCCGCCGTGCACATAACCGTAGATGTTGGTGGTGTCCCGCCGGATGTCCAGCGACATGACGGCGCTGTCCGACGTTACCGATACGATCTCGATGTGATTGTACTGCATGAATGGATTTTCAAGCATTTGTGCAATGTTCTGTTCCTGCATAAGGAGCCTCTTCTTTTTGATTTTGGTACAACGTTGTACGGAGTGGCTTGGACGGTTTTTATTATAATCGTATTTTCCGCAGGATGCAAGCAGCAGGAGGTGTGAAAATAAATGGAACGGCCATCATTACGCAGGCAGCTTGTAATGATCTTTCTGGGGATCGCCATTCCCATTGGGATTCTGCTGGGGCTGCTGCTCTTTTTTTCAGGGCTTTATAGCCGCAACCGGCTGGCAGCTGCGGCATCCGGCGGCCTTGATATGTTTACCACAAATTTTGAGAATCAGCTGGATTCGGTGGAAAACTACCTGCTCAATCTGTCGTTGAACGATGCGACCTTTCGCAGTCTGAGCGAACAGACCGACCGCACCCGCGCCTACCTGGATGCCTATGAGATCGCACAGGGGTTTCCAGCGGTATTGGCTGCCAATGATACCCTGATGGGTGTGGTACTGCGCAGCGGTTCGGGCAACCTGTATGTGGGGCGCTACGGTGCAGCTGCCCAGCAGCTCAAGCAGAAACTGAATCTGGAAGCGTATCTCGGCCAGCCGGGCCAGACCAATAAAATGATGACAAAGGGATGGTATCTGCGCACCATCGGCCAGCGGCTATACCTGCTGCGCAGTGTTTTCTACCAGAAAGCCAGCCTGACCGCAGCGGTGGATCTGCGGCTGGTGTTTGAAGAACTGGTGGAGGACTATGGGCTGGACGGCCGGGTCATTGTGATGAACGACAGCGGCAATGTGTTGGTAGGGGATGCCAACCTTCTGCCCACAAAGATGGAATGGAACAGTGAGGGGTATTGCCTGACAAAGGTGGGCAGGGACAGCCGACTGGTGGTGCGCAAACAGGTCAAAACGCTGACGGTATTGTATCTGGTTCCCTACCAGCATTTCGGGGTGGACTTTGCGCCGTATCAGATCTTGCTGGTGATGGGCGCTGTTTTGTTCTGCTGGCGATCCCGTTTCTCCTGTTTTATATGAAGCACGAGATCTTTGCCCCTATGACGGCGTTGGTGAGCACGATGGACAGGATTGGCCGTGGTGAACTTTCGGTGCGCTCCAGTGTGGATTATCGCAACGCTGAGTTTACGCAGGTGAACGAGACCTTTAACCGGATGATCGACCAGATCACCCAGCTGAAGATCGACGGTTACGAAAAGGAGCTGGAAGCCCGCCGCAACGAGATGACCGCCCTTAAGCTGCAGATCCGGCCCCACTTTGTGCTCAACTGCCTGAAAAGTGTCTATGCCATGGTGCAGACCGGCAGCCGCGAGGATGCCCAGCAGCTGATCCTGCTGCTGAGCCGGTATCTGCGCTATATCCTCTCCTTTACAGCGACCACAACGCCTCTGCACACCGAGATCGAGCAGTGCTGCAACTACGCGGAACTTTCCAGCGTGGGGCAGAACGATCCCGTGGAGGTAGTATGCGAGATCGACCCGGAACTCAGCGAATTGCCCTTGCCGCCGGTCTCACTGCTGACGCTGGTGGAGAACAGCGTCAAGCACGGCAAGATGATCGGCAAAACACTGAAGATCACGATCACTGCAAAGCTCCTCGAAACGGAAGAGGGCTGCATGGCTGATCTTTCGGTGGCGGACAATGGCACAGGCTTTACGGCAGGGGATCTGAAGCAGCTGAACAGTGCAGCCCCGCAGGAGGAGAATGGACAGCACGTCGGGCTGTTCAATGTGGTACGGCGGCTGCAGCTGCTCTATGGGGAGCAGGCAGCCATCGCCTTTACCAATAACCGCCGGGGCGGCGGTGCCAGGGTGGAGCTGTTCCTGCCGATAGATCCGGTCTTACAGAAGAAGGAGGGAGAAACAGCATGAAACTGCTGATCGTAGATGATCAAAGCACCGTGGTGCAGGGGCTTTTGCACTGCACCAACTGGGCAGCAATGGGATTTACTGTGGTGGATACGGCTCTGAACGCTGTGGATGCCAAGGCCAGCCTGCTGCGGCAGGAGGCCGAGGTCATGCTCTGCGATATTGAAATGCCCATGGAAAGCGGGCTGGATCTGTTGGACTGGCTCCGGCAGCGAGGGATGACCACCCGCTGTATCTTCCTGACAGCCCATGCTGAGTTCGATATGCACAGGAGGCACTGCGGCTGGGCGGTTTGACTATATATGCAGCCCGCCCCTTACGAGCAGGTGGCGGATCAGGAGGTCGTGCGCTGGAAAATGTAAAAGAGGAACGGGCGGCGTTGGAATTGCAGAGCAGGGGAGCTGTTTTTGACGACCAGAAAAAAGGAGATCGTGGAGACTATGCTGCGCGGCTTCCTATCAGGCAACGCCCCGGGAAGCAGCCTGACCGCGTTTGAAGAACTGAGCCTTGTACCCCGGCGGGAGCGGGAATGCTGGGTTGCCCTGATGCAGCCGCTGCGCTGGAAGCAAGGCGAGGAGCCGTGGGAGCTGAGCCTGCTGAGCACGGCAGTGGGAAATATGAGCAGCGAGGTGTTCACGCCGCTGCAGGTGCTCAGCGTGACGGTGGCGATCCCTGCGGAGCAGTGTCTCGTTCTGGTGCTGCAAAGCCGGGTGGGGGAGCCGCTGGAGGCAGACTATATCACCCGGCAGCTGAATTATCTGCAAAGTGCGTGTGCGCAATATATCCACTGCGAGGCGGCTTTTTATCCGGAGGGGCCGCAGTCCTTTGAACAGGTACCGGGGATCTACCAGGAGCTACTGCAGCAACGGAGCGAGAACGTGGCCCTGAAAAGCGGTGTTCTGCTGGGTCGCCCAGCGGAAAAAGCGCCGGAAGTGTTCCGTATCCCGCAGATCGGTGCATGGCAGAAGCTGCTGCAGACGGGATGTGCGCAGGCAATGGAGCAGGAAGCCTGCCAGCTGCTGGATAAGCTGACGGTCAACAACCAGCTGAACAGCCAGACTTTGCGGTATTTTTATCAGGATTTTATGCAGATGCTCTTCTCTTTTCCGGAAAAGAAACGGCAGGGCGATATATTCCGGGAGCCGGAAGCCTTGGAACTTTACCGCAACGGCATGAAGACCGTGCCGGATATGAAGGCGTTGGTCCATTATGTGGCCTCGGTCTGGGATAACGAAACGGAAGAAAGCAGCCAGAGTACCGTGGAGATCATTATGGCTTACATTGCCGAGCATCTGGAAAATGAGCTGCGCCGGGAAGAACTGGCCGAGGCTGTCCACCTGAATCCGGATTACATGGCCCGGCTTTTTAAGAAAGAGACCGGCATGAACCTGAAGGATTATATCATTCAGCAGAAAATGCAGGAGGCACAGAGCCTGCTCTGCACCACCAATCTGCCCATCAGCCTGATCGCGGCCAAGGTCGGATATACGAATTTCGGGCATTTCTCCACTTCTTATAAGAAGTTCTATCACAAGACCCCACAGGAGGAGCGCAGCGCAGCATTATGAGAGAAACAAGGATGGCTCGCAGGACATTTTTACAGCTGACCGGTGCTGCAGCCGGGGCGGCTCTGCTTGCTGGCTGCGGGGAGCGGGCGGCATCGACGGCAGAAAGTGGAACAGAGCTTATGGTCACAGTGCTGATGCCGGGCCAATCGGATGAAACTGCCTGTGTCCGCATTTCGGCGGCGCTGAGCGAAGTCACAAAGCAGAAGCTGGGCTTCGGCGTTTCCATCGAGCAGGTGGCACCCACCAATTACTCGGCAGAGCTGTGGAAACGGATGGTCTGCCAGACCATGCCGGATCTGTTTTTCCTCACAGAAAATCAGCCGCTGGATGTTTACCTGAATCAGAACTGTATCCTGCCCCTGAGTGCGCTTCTGGAGGAACGTCCAGGTCTGAAAGCACTGTTCTCAGAGCAGCAGTGGGCGAGTAGAACCTATTACCGCCGCGTTTATGCAATCCCGGCACGGGCAGTCTCGATGTATCAGGTCGGCTTTCTGGCCCGGGCCGACTGGATGCGGGAGCTGGATGCCAGACCGGAGGAGATCACAAATCTGGATGCCCTGCACGACCTGCTGATGCAGGTCAGGCAGCGTCGGTCCAATGCAGAGGGGGTCCTGCCGGATAATGGACAGGTTTTTCCTTTTCCGGAACTGGATCCTCTGGGAGATACCTTTGGTGTTCTGACTGAAGAAAGCGGCACCACCGTTGTCAACTGGTATGCTGCGGATGCCTACAGCAGGCTTTGCAGAACCATACATCAGTGGTATCAGGAAGGATTGATCCTGCGGAATGCCAGCCTGCGGGACGAACCGGCCACCGATCGGATGCGGCTGGGCAACAGCTTCGGCTTTTTTGCACGGCTCAACCGGGATTCACTGGACTGCTGCACCCGGGCCTGTGGCACAGAGCTGACTGCCATCCCGCTGGGGCCGACCATTCAGAACGGCTCCATCCCGGTGGAGAGCTGGTGCCTGCCTGTGACCAACAGCCACCGCAGGGAGGCACTGGCTCTTCTTGAACTGCTGTACACGGATGCATCCTGCTACGATCTCTTTGCGAAGGGAGATGGGAAAGAGGAGCAGTTCCATCCGTGGCAGAATCTGTATCTCAACGCCAGCGGACTGCTGCCGGAAACAGACGAGCAGCCGCAGTGGGTCTCTCCGGCCTATGGGTTCAGCTTCAACAACAGTGCAGTTGCCGCAAAGCTGGATGCCTGCCGGGCACTGAAGAATAGCTATCACAATGGGCTGATGTGCGGCTATCTGGATTCGGAAGAGGCACTCCCGGAGTTTTTGGAAGAACTGGAACAGGCCGGAATACAGGAGATCCTTCAGGCAAAACAAAGCGCATTGGACAACTGGCTGAACGCATCGCACTGAAACAGGCAGGGCTGGGAGACCGGCCCTGTTTTCTTTTTTCGGACAGAAGAAACCTCTGAAAATGAAAAACAGAGGTCGGAAACTTGAAAAAATGCTGAAGCTCTCGGAACAGGAACACGGAAAATGAAAAATTAGTTTCGTTTTTTTGGTAGCTGGAAAAGCTCCCGGTGCGTTAAACTAAATACAACAAAAGCACGGCAGACACAGAACCGTGCAGATGAACGCAAGAATAAGAAGGACAAGAAGGAGAAACCACTATGAAACGTATCTCTCGTCGAAACTTCCTCAAGGCTATGGGCATTTCTGCAACGGCCCTGACACTGGCCGCATGCGGCGGCTCTTCCAGTTCCACCGCAGCCGGCACGGCTGGCTCCACTGCTGCCAGTGCAGTAGCAACCGGTGAGCCCAAGGCAGGCGGCACCCTGCGCCTGTGCTATTCCAGCCCCATTGCAACCCCCGGTTACACCCCCCGTGCCACCGGCAACGCGGCCATTTACTACCTGACGCTTTCTTATGAAAGCCTGACCAGCTATGATGCCGAGGGCAATATGATCCCCAATCTGGCAACGGAGTGGGATGTGAACACCGATGAGTTGAGCATTACCTGGACTCTGCGGGAGGGTGTCAATTTCGCCGACGGTGAGCCTTTCAATGCAGAGGCCGTCAAGCGTAACATCGAGGAGTATCAGGCCAACAACCGCACCGAGACCGCAAACATTGCCGAGTGCCAGATCATTGACGACACCCACATCAAGATGATGATGGCAGAGCCCAACTCCTCCACGCTGGAATCGGTGGGCTTCTTCGTCTACTACATGAGCCCCAAGGCACTGGAGAACCCCAGCAGCCTGGATGCCGCTACCTGCGGCACCGGCCCCTTCCAGCTGAGCGAGTTCGAGAACAATGCCTACGCTATCTATACCAAGAACGAGAATTACTGGAAAGAGGGGCTGCCCTATCTGGATTCCGTGGAAGTGACACTGGTCACCGAGTCCAGCACCGCAAGCACTGCGTTCCAGGCCAACGAGTACGATATGTACTGGGTAGGTCTGGCCAATCCCACCATCCTGCAGCAGCTGGACGGTGCAGGCATCTACGTCAAGGAAGATAACCAGAACGGCATGGGTGTTGAGAGTCTGGGTCTGATCCCCAACAGTGCCATTGACGGCCCCTGGGCCGATGCCCGTGTCCGCCGCGCCCTGTGCTACGCCATCGATGTGGATGCCATCAACGCAGCATTCCTGATGGGCATGGCACAGATGACCGACCAGTGGGCAGTTCCCGGTTCCGCCACCTACAACGACAGCCTGAATCATTTTACCTATGATCCGGAGAAGGCAAAGTCCCTGCTGGCAGAGGCTGGCTATGCCGATGGTTTTACCACCAACATTGTCACCATCAGCGGCATGTCCGATATGCTGACGGCCATTGCCAACATGCTGGACGAGGTGGGCATCCACTGCAACATCCAGCAGGTGGACGGCGCAACCAACAACCAGTACATGAAGGATGGCACCTGGGAGGGCCTGATGCTCCACTTTGCAACCATCGCTCCCGATCTGGGCCTGTACATGGGTCGTCATCTGGACAAGAACGGCGCTTACTACGCCAAGGGCATCCAGCATCCCGACAAGGAAATGGAGCTGCTGGAGGAGATCCGCCGCTGCATGGATCCCGACGAGAAGCACAAGCTGGAAAAGGAGCTGCAGGCAGCGATCTACGATGCTGAGGATGGCTCCTGCCTGTTTGGCCGCGTGCTGTACGTGAATAAGTCTTCCATGTACAAGTACGATTACGTCATCGATGACCACGCAACCGAAGCCTTCACTGCTTGCTGGGATCTGTCCGCCTGCTGGCTGAACAAGTAAGCGACCAACCTTTGTGTATCACGACCGGAATACGTTTCTCCTTATTTCGGCAGATTCCGGCGCGGGCAACTGCGCCGGAATTTGTTTTAGAAGGAGAAAGGTTCCGCAGGAAATGGAGCGAACTATGAAATCGAACAACCTTGCCAAAATGATCGGCAAGCGTGTGGTGCAATCCTGCATCACTATCCTGCTTGTCACTCTGTTCGTCTTTGCCCTCATCCAGATGGTTCCGGGCGATCCCGTAGCCAACTATCTGGGTGCAACCGCTACCGAAGAGCAGATCACCTATTACCGCCACCTTTATGGTTTCGATCGTCCGGTCATCGTCCAGTATCTCAGCTGGATCGGCGGCCTGTTCCGGGGCACCATGGGCCAGTCCATCAGCTATCAGTCTGAGATCGCTGACATCATCCTGCCCCGTCTGGGAACAACCCTGACCATGGTGATCCCGGCCTTCATCATCGGAACGATCACCGGTATCCTGTTCGGCATCATTGCTGCCAAGAACCGCGGCAAGGTCATTGACAGTGTGATCTCCTTCTTTGCGAACATCGGCGTTTCGATGCCCATGTTCTGGCTGGGCATGATGGGAATGCTGGTGTTTGCCCTCAAACTGCGGGTCCTGCCCAGTTCCGGCTATGTGCCCATCACCCGTGATTTTGGCGGCTGGCTCAGCCATATGATCATGCCCATCATTGTGCTGAGTCTGGGTGTCAACGCTGGTTTTGTTCGTCTGACCCGCTCCTCCATGCTGGAAGTCATGCGGCAGGATTATGTGACCACTGCCCGTGCCAAGGGCGTTTCCAAGAAGGATGTTACCTTCAGGCACCAGCTGCGCAACTCCATGATCCCCATCGTCACCACCATGGGTATGCGCCTGGGTTCCATGGTGGGCTCCACCGTCCTGATCGAGAGCCTGTTCGTCATCCCGGGTCTTGGCAGCGTGATGATGAATGGCATCAGCAACCGTGACTTCATGCTGGTGGCGAACGGTGTGCTCATCATCTCCATCTTTGTTGCCATCTGCAACCTCGTGGTCGATATCCTGTACGGCATCATCGATCCCCGCACCCGCTAAAAGGAGGAATGAACTGTGGAAAACAAGACAAAAAAGAAGGGTCTGCTGGACCGTATCACGTCCTCCCGCGTGTTCCGGGTCATGTTCAGCCGCAAGATCATCGTGGTCTGCGCGATTTTGCTTCTCATCATGGTGCTTATCGCCATCTTTGCTCCGGTGATTGCTCCCTATAATCCCAACAAGGATGATCTTTACAATGTTCTGAAGGGCTGCTCTGCCGAGCACTGGCTGGGCACCGACTCCAATGGTCGTGATGTTCTGAGCCGCATCATCTATGGTGCCCGCATCTCCTTTACGGTCGGTATCGTGGCCGTGGTCATTTCCAGCGTTATCGGCATGGCACTGGGCCTGATCGCCGGCATGGCAGGCGGTGTGGTGGATGCCTTCATCATGCGTGTCATGGATGCTATGATGGCTGTGCCCATGCTGATCCTGGCTATGTTTCTGGGCGCGATCCTGGGTCAGGGCCTGGGCAATGTCTGCCTGGCCATCGGCATCTCGATGGTGCCCGGCTACGCCCGTGTCACCCGCGGTCAGGTGCTGAGCGTCCGCAATGCCGATTATGTCACCGCCGGTACCCTGTGCGGTGCATCCCGGATCCGCAACACGCTGGTGCATGTGTTCCCCAACTGCCTGTCCGTCAACATCGTCAGCATGACCGCCAGCCTGGGTGGTGCCATTCTGGCCGAAGCGAACCTGAGCTTCCTGGGCATGGGCATCACGCCCCCGACTCCCAGCTGGGGCGCAATGGTCAGCGGTGGCTATAAGTACCTGTCCACCCAGCCCATCATTGCCATTGCTCCCGGCATTGCGATCATCATCGTGGTGCTCTGCTTCAATATGTGCGGCGACGCTCTGCGCGATGCCCTCGACCCGAAGCTGCGCGGCACATTGGGCAGCGGCAAAAAGACCAAGCGCGCAAAGCGCACCAAGAATGTGAAAGAGGTGGCCTGAAATGAGCGACAAGCTGCTGGAAGTCAAAAACCTGAGCGTTGAATATGATACCGAAATTTCCACCGTCTACGCCGTCAATGGTCTGGACTTGGATCTGAACTACGGCGAGACGCTGGGTCTGGTGGGTGAGACCGGTGCCGGTAAGACCACCACAGCCCTGAGCGTCATCCAGCTTCTGCCCGAGGGGATCGGTTTTGTGACCGATGGCTCCATCAAGCTGGATGGTGTGGATATGCTGAATGCTCCCGAGGAAAAGATCCGTGCCATGCGCGGCAGTGTGGTATCCATGATCTTCCAGGATCCCATGTCTGCCCTGAACCCAGTGATGACCGTGGGAGCTCAGATCATGGAGGTGCTGAAGATCCACCATCCGGAGCAGAGCACTGCTCAACTGGAAGCCCGTGTGGACGAGATGATGGAGTTGGTGGGCATCCCTGCAAAGCGCAAGGTGGAGTACCCCCATCAGTTTTCCGGCGGCATGAAGCAGCGCATCGTCATTGCCATTGCGCTGGCCTGCGAGCCGAAGCTGATCCTTGCCGACGAACCCACCACCGCACTGGATGTGACCATTCAGGCCCAGATGCTGGGCCTGATCAATGAGCTGCAGAAGCGGCTGAACACCGCCATGATCCTCATCACCCACGATCTGGGTGTTGTGGCCCAGACCTGCGAGAAGGTCATGGTCATGTACGCCGGTGAGGCCATCGAGTACGGCACAGCAGAGGATATCTTTGAGACCACCCAGCGCCACCCTTACACCCAGGGGCTGTTCAACGCCATTCCCAAGCTGGATGAGAACACCAAGCGTCTGGAGGCCATTGAGGGGATGATGGCTGACCCCACCCAGAAGATCGAGGGCTGCCGCTTTGCTGACCGCTGCAAATATGCCACTGCGGCCTGCAAAAAAGCCCAGAAGATGCGGGAGGTCACACCGGGCCACTTCATCCGCTGCTGCCGGTTCGATCTGCCGCAGTCCAACACCTGAGCCGGGAGGAAATGACAATGGAAGAAAAGATTTTGATCGAGGCAAAGAACCTCAAAAAATACTTCAAAGTCGGCGCAAGCAGCCAGCTCCATGCGGTGGACGGCGTGAACTTCAAGATCAAGCGCGGCACCACACTGGGCGTGGTGGGCGAGTCCGGCTGCGGCAAGTCCACGCTGGGCCGCCTGCTGCTGCGGCTCTATGATGTTACCGATGGTCAGATCATCTACGACGGTACCGACATCACCAAACTGAATGCCAAGGAACTCAAGCCCATCCGTGCCCGGATGCAGATGATCTTCCAGGATCCGTCCGGTTCGCTGGATCCCCGCAAGAGCGTGAAGGAACTGATCGGGGAACCGCTGAAGATCTATAAAGCCTGCAAAAACCGTGACGAATACGATGCCCGCATCGCCGAGATCATGGAGACCGTTGGTCTGGATGAGCGTTATGCAGAGAGTTTCAGCCACGAGCTGGACGGCGGCCGCCGCCAGCGCATCGGCATCGGCCGCGCATTGGCCATGGACCCGGAGTTCATCATCTGCGACGAGCCGGTCTCTGCACTGGACGTTTCCATTCAGGCACAGATCCTGAATCTGCTGATGGATCTGCAGGATGAGAAAAAGCTGACCTATGTCTTTATCACCCACGATCTGAGCGTGGTCAAGCACATCAGCCACGAGATCATGGTCATGTATCTGGGCCAGTGTGTGGAATATGCCAAGACCGAGGATCTGTTCAAGAATCCGCTCCACCCCTATACCAAGGGTCTGCTGGATGCTGTGCCCATCCCCAGCCTGAAGGCCAAAAAGCTTTCCACCGAGGTCATGCGCGGCGAACTGACAAGCCCTGTGGATCCGGCTCCCGGCTGCCGTTTTGCGGCCCGCTGCCCCTATGCAACAGATGCCTGCCGCGGCAGGGATATCCCCTTGAAGGAAGTGGAACCCGGCCACTTTGTCAGCTGCACACGCTTTTGAGAACACGGAAAGGCGGGAAAATCAATGACAGAGGAAGAAAAAAAGACAGCTGCCGAGCAGAAGCAGCGTGAGATGGAAGAGATGATGCGGCAGGCGCAGGAGAGCTACCGGCAGGAATATGCCAGTATACCCTACGACGGCCCGGTCTATGGCTGCCGCCGGGAGGAGCTGATGCTGCCCATGCAGGACGGAGTGAGGCTCTATACCGAGATATTCAAACCGGAGGGGCTTGCACAGTTCCCTGTGCTGATCCAGCGCAGCTGCTATCCCAATCAGCAGCCGCTGTATGAGATCAACGGTGTAGAACTGACCCGCCGGGGCTACGGCTATGTGGTCCAGACCTGCCGCGGCACGGGCAAGAGCGAGGGACATTGGGAACCCAACGTCAATGAGCGCCCGGATGGCCGCGATACCCTGCAGTGGCTCAACGACCAGCCCTGGGCAGAGAGCATCGGCTATTTCGGAGCCAGCTATCTGGCCCTGACCGGCTGGGCCATTGCAGATATCGTTCCACCCAAGGTCAAGGGAATGATGCTGACGGTCTATGGCACCGACCGTTTCAAATCGGCTTATGAAAAGGGGCTGTTCCGCCACGATGTGCTGACTGGCTGGGCAATGCAGAATGCAGGCCATCCGGTCACAGCGGACTATCTGGAAAGCTGCCGCTTCCGTCCCCACGACAAGGTGGATGAAGCGCTGTGGGGTGGAAAGTTGGACTGGTATCAGGACTGGATCCACGCCACCCGCCGCACAGATGCCTACTGGCAGCAGGGCTGGTGGAAGCTGTTAGCCGATGTGCCCGGAAATACCAAGGTTCCGGTGTATATCATCGATGCATGGTACGATCACCATTTTGGCAGTGCCATCAACACTTATGCCTCTCTGGCCCCTGAGACCAAAGAGCACAGCTGGCTGGATATCGGCTGCTGGAATCATATGTCCCAGCCCTGCATTGCGTGGGGCGAGCAGCACAATCTGGAAAACGGCGACGCCCACCGGATGCTGGAATGGTTCGACCTGCTGCTGAAGCAGAAAAAACAGCCGGAAAAGCGGGTGCGCACCTATGTGATGCGGGAGGACCGCTGGAAAACGCTGGAGGCATGGCCTGCCCCCGTGAGCCGTACCGAAAAACTTTATCTGGGTGAAACAACTCTGAATGCCGAGCCGGCAGAAGGGGAGCGCACCTTTGTATATGACCCGGAGACCCCCGTGCCCAGCCATGGTGCAGAAAGCGTTCTGACCACCATTGCCGAGGCAGGCAGCCTGCTGCAGCCGGAGCCGGACTATCGGCCCGATGTGGTCAGCTTCGTTAGCGCTCCGCTGGAAAAAGCACTGCCCATTTGTGGACAAATCAAGGTGCACCTGAATGTCTCGACCGATGTGGATGATACTGCCTTCACTGCCAAGCTGATGGAAGTGTTCCCGGATGGCAGGGCCTATAACATCCGGGGCGGCATCACCACCATTGCAGCAGATTTGCCGGAGGGGCAGACCTATACTCCCGGCCAGACAGCAAAGGTCTGTGTGGAGATGTGGGATATGAACTGGACGGTACAGCCCGGCAGCTGCCTGCGGCTGGATGTCTCTTCTTCCGACTTCCCGCAGTACGCCGTTCACAGCAATTACGCAGGAGTCTGGTCTGAACAGGGAAAGACCCGCATCGCCCACCAGAAGATCTTGCTGGGGGAGGGCAGCTTTGTAGAACTGCCCCTGCACGAGAACTGAGAGAAAGGAACCAAGACCATGACGGAACAGGAACGAAATGTCCTTCTGAACGAACTGCGGCAGCAGGAGAGCCAGAGGGAAAAGCAGATCAAGCGGGAGCGGTTCCGTCGTCTGAATCCTTATGCAAAGAAAGGGGCGGTGGTGTTTGCCGGTTCCAGCCTGATGGAACAGTTTCCGCTGTATGAGTTTTTGCAGGACGATGATCTGCACTGCACCTTGTACAACCGGGGCATCGGCGGCTTTACCACCACCGAGCTGCTGGAGGCCATGGACGAGTGCATCCTTGAGCTGCAGCCTGCGCACCTGTTCCTGAACATCGGCACCAATGACCTGAACGGCCCGGACTACGACCGCGCCGCCATGCTGGGCCGGTATGAGGAGATTGTGCAGCAGATCCGGAAAAAACTGCCCGAAACAAAGCTCTACTTGCTGGCCTATTATCCGGTAAACCCCACCGTGGCCGAAGATCCGGGCCTGATCGAATGCTTCCGCTGGCGCACCAATGAGCGTATCCGGGAGGCAAGCGAGGGCGTGCAGGCATTGGCCCGGAAATACGGGGCGGAATTCCTCGACCTGAACAAGGACCTGTACGATACTGCCGGAAATCTGAAAGCGGAGTACACCATTGAGGGAATGCACCTGTATGCCAACGGCTACCGTCCTGTGATGGATGCTCTGCTGCCGCTGCTGCGCAAAATCGGAGAAGAACAGGGAGGAAAGCAATGACCGGAGTCTTTGGTGTTGTTCTGGGTCAGATCCTTCTGATGTTCCTCTATCTCATCATTGGCTATGTGCTTTACCGTACCGGACTGATCACCCAGGAGGGCAGCAAGGCACTGGCTCACCTGCTGTTATATTGCGTGCTGCCCTGTGTTGTGCTAAAATCATTTTGTATTGAGTATTCGGCAAAGGAAGCTGTGGAATTGGCTGTCAGCATTGCGGCAGGTGCCGGGGTGCTGCTGCTCTCCATGGCGGTGTCGTGGCTCTTTTTCCGCAAAGACCCCATGGCGCAGATCGGTGTGGCTTTTTCCAACGCCGGGTTCATGGGACTTCCGCTGGTCACAGCAGTGCTGGGCGGCGAAGCTGTGTTCTACGCAGCAGGCTTTGTGGCCCTGCTGAATGCTTTGCAGTGGACCTACGGCCAGGCAAAGCTTTCCGGGGACAAAAAGTACATCCAACTGGGGGCAGTGCTCAAAAATCCGCTGGTGCTCTCCCTGTTGGGCGGTGTGGTGCTCTACTTCTGCCGCATCCCGGTGCCGCAGATCCTTCGCACCCCCATGGGGGCCATTGCGGGCATGAACGCTCCGCTTGCCATGATCGTGCTGGGTGTCTATCTGGCCAGGACCGACCTCAAAGCCATCTTTACCCGCCCCCGGCTCTACGCCCTTTCGGCAGTACGGCTGGTGGTGATCCCACTGCTGACGATCGTCTGTCTGATGCTTCTTCCAGCCGGATGGCGGCAGATCGGCACGGTGCTCATCATTGTGAATGCGGCCCCCATCGGCAGCAACATCGCGGTATATGCCCAGCATCTGGGGCTGGATTCTTCCTACGCTGTGCAGATGGTCTGTCTGAGCACCTTGCTGTCACTGATCACGTTGCCAGTGATGCTCAGCCTGGCTGCCGCGTTGGGCTTTGCCTGAGTCTGAAAACAACCAACAGAAAGCAGGAGATAAGATGAAACAGTATCTTTTGATTGACATCGGCGGAACCTTCATCAAGTACAGCCTGGCCGATGAACAGGCCCGGAAAATCTCTGGTGGAAAGGTTCCGACACCGCTGACGAATATGGATGACCTTCTGGCGGTCATCGAGGGCTTTGCCGCTCCCCTTCAGGGACAGTTCGTGGGCTGCGCCATCTCTATGCCGGGCCGCATCGATACCAGAAACGGCATCGCCCATACCGGTGGAATGCTCAGTGCCTTTATGTGGGAACAGCCCTTTGCTGCGCAGGTGGAGGCACGGCTGGGCGTGCCGGTGACCATCGCCAACGATGGCAAGTGTGCCGCAGCAGCGGAGGGCTGGACCGGTGCGTTGGCCGGTGTGGAAAATGGTCTTGTGCTGGTGCTGGGCACCGGCATCGGCGGCGGCATTATCCTGAACGGGAAGGTGCTGATGGGCGCTCACGCTGCCGCAGGCGAGGTTAGCGGCCTTGTCTCGGATATTTCAAAGATGGCCGACGATGATTTCAAACTGACCTCGGTAGAGCGGTATTCCGAAGCACCCCTCTGGGCGGGAATGGCCTCGGCAAGTGGCCTGATCTTCGAGTATGCCCGGCAGAAGCATCTGCCGACGGGCAGCCCCATGCCCACCGGGGAAGAAATCTTTGCGGCTTACAATGCCGGGGAGCCGGAAGCGCAGAAGGCTCTCAAGATCTTTGCCCGGCGGGTGGCCGTTGGCATCCTGAGCCTGCAGCATGTGCTGGATGTGGAAAAGGTGGCCATCGGCGGCGGTATCAGCGCAGCGGAGGCTCTGCTGCCTGCGATTCAGGCCGAGTTGGATTGGCTGTTTGAGCGCTGCACAGTCATGCCGGCGGTCAAGCCGGAGCTGGTGCACTGCCGCTATGGCAACGATGCCAACCTGATCGGTGCCCTGAAGCTGTTCTTTGAACAGAACCCCGCCTGAACCAGAACAAAATAGAATAGGAGTAGAAACTTATGAGCGTTTTCCGTGATGATTTCCTGTGGGGCGGTGCCTGTGCAGCCAACCAGTTCGAGGGCGCATGGGACGTGGATGGCAAAGGCCCCAGTATCCCTGACCTGTGCACCAATGGCTCTCACACCAGCCCGAAATGGGTGACAACTGCTGTCCGCTCCGACCGGCTGTATCCCAGCCATGAGGCCATCGACTTCTACCACCACTACGAGGAGGACATCGCTCTCTTCGCCGAGATGGGCTTCAAGACCTTCCGCACCTCCATCAACTGGACCCGCATTTTCCCCACCGGTATGGAGACCGAGCCGAACGAGAAGGGCCTTGAATTCTATGACAAGGTCTTTGACTGCTGCAAGAAGCACGGCATCGAGCCGCTGGTCACCATCAGCCACTACGAGCTGCCCTATGCGTTGGTGGAAAAGTACAACGGCTGGGCCAGCCGGGAACTCATCGAGTTCTATATGAACTACTGCAAGGCTATTTTTGAGCGGTACAAGGATAAGGTCAAGTACTGGCTGACCTTCAACGAGATCAACTGCGGCACCATGCCCATGGGTGCAATCCTGGAAACAGGCACCATCCGGGGCTTTGAGGGCCCTACCGACAAGGTGCCGGACAACAAGCAGGAGCGTTTTCAGGCGCTGCATCACCAGTTTGTGGCCAGTGCAGAGGCTGTCCGGTATGCCCACGACAACTACCCTCAGTTCAAGATGGGCTGCATGATCTGCTTTATCACCAGCTACGCACTGACCTGCGACCCGGCCGACGAGATCGCCAACCAGAAGGCCATGCAGATCAGCAACTGGTTCTGCTCTGATATGCATGTCCGCGGCGAGTATCCCTCTTACATGAAGCGCTATTTTGCCGAGAATAACATCACCATCCGGCAGGAGCCGGAGGATGCTGCCATCCTGAAGGCCGGTACTGTCGATTTCTACACCTTCAGCTACTATATGTCTAACTGCATCACCACCCACAAGGATGCCGATGATGTGGGCGGCAACATCATTGCTGGTAAGAAGAATCCTTACCTGAAAGCCTCCGACTGGGGCTGGCAGATCGATCCCGTTGGTCTGCGCTACACCCTCAACGAGATCTACGACCGCTACCGCATTCCCCTGATGGTGGTGGAAAACGGCCTGGGCGCTTACGACAAGAAGGATGCTGACGGAAAGATCCACGACAGCTACCGCATCGACTACCTGCGTGCACACATCGAGCAGATGGCTGAGGCTGTAAAGGACGGCGTAGACCTGATGGGTTACACCCCCTGGGGCTGCATCGATCTGGTGAGTGCCTCCACCGGTGAGATGGCAAAGCGCTACGGCTTCATCTACGTCAACAAGTTTGACGACGGCACGGGTGATCTGAGCCGCGAAAAGAAGGACAGTTTCTACTGGTATCAGAAGGTCATTGCCACCAACGGCGAAGATTTAGGATAACAAAAACAGACCTTCGGGTGCCATGTTTGCAGTACCGGGGGTCTGTCTTTTTGAAAGAAGGAGGTCATTTATGGAAAAGGCATTTTGCTGTGCGCCGGATTTTCCGGTGGTTCAGACAAATTACGGTCCGGTGCGGGGATATCGCTTCCGGGAGATCAGCAGCTTCAAAGGCATCCCGTATGGGCGGGTGGTGCGCTTCCATGCACCCCAGCCGCCCCAGCCTTGGGCAGAGCCGCTGGACGCTTCCAGTTACGGCTGCGTCTGCCCTCTGCTGAGCATCGACAAGCCCGGCGGCGAACTGCGTGTGCCCCACCGCTACTGGGTGCAGGATGAGGACTGCCTGAACCTGAACATCTGGACCCCGGCCTGCGATGCCCAAAAGCGGCCGGTGCTGGTCTGGCTCCATGGCGGCGGTTTTTTTGCCGGCTCGTCCATTGAGCAGGTGGCCTACGAGGGCGGAAACATGGCGCGGGAAGGGGACTGCGTGGTGGTGTCACTGAACCACCGGCTGAACATCCTGGGCTACTTGGATCTCTCCGATTTTGGGGAGGAGTACGCAAACTCCGGCAATGCGGGTGGGGATGATATCATTCTGGCACTGCAGTGGGTGCGGGACAATATTGCAGCGTTTGGTGGCGATCCCGGCTGCGTGACGGTATTCGGCCAGTCCGGCGGCGGGGCCAAAGTGACAACGCTGCTGCAGACCCCGGCAGCAGATGGCCTGTACCACAGGGCGATGATAATGAGTGGTGTGCTGGAAGGTTTGCTGAACGACAGTGTCGGCAGCGGCAGGGACTGTGTGCAGGCGCTGGTGCAGGAGCTTGGCGTGCAGACAGCACAGCAGCTGGAAACTGTGCCCTACCACCAGCTGGCGCAGGCTTACCGGAACGTCAGCCCGGCTCTGAAAGCAAAAGGCGCGAACGTGGGCCAAAGTCCCCACCCGAACCGCTTCTATCTTGGAGATCCGCTCAATAATGGCAGTGGGTTTCGGCCCGAGACCGCAGACATCCCGGTGCTGATCGGTACGGTTTATTCGGAGTTCTACGGTTTCTTTGATGGTCTGAAAGGAGTCGGCCCGGAGGAAGCAGTGGGTCTGTCTGCCGCAGAGACCCTGCGGGAACAGTTCCGCACTGCCTACCCGCACCGCCCGGAGGAAGACCTGCTGCTGGCAGATACCAGCTTCCGCGCCCCCACGATCAAATATGTCCGGGAGCGTGCCAAGGCGGGCGGAAAGGTGTACAGTTATCTGTTTGATCAGGACTTCCCTCTGATGGGAAAAAGCACCCCGTGGCACTGTGCGGATATCCCATTTGTGTTCCACAACACAGAGCTTGTGCCAGTGTGTGCCTTTGAGGGAGCAAAGCAGCTGGAAGCGGAAATTTTTGGCGCTGTGATGCAGTTTGCTCGTACCGGTGCGCCGGGCTGGGCTGCCAGTACGGAGGATGTGGAACAGACCATGCTTTTCGGCCCCCAAAGCCGTCTGGTGCAGAATCACGATCACGCACTGATCGAAGCATTGGCACCCTTCACAGATTTACGGATGAAAAAAGCGACCCGGGCAGGCGGACAGATCCAGCATTAAAAAGCGCCGTTCAATATGCGGGAATTCCGGGAAACAGAAAGCAGAACAGGCATCCTGCGATACCGCTTGGCGGTATCGGGCAGGATGCCTGTTCTGCTATGATGATCTTCATTGCATTTTCTATATCCGCAACAGCCTGACGAGATTTCTGGCAGAGTTCCTAGCAGATAAAAACAGCGTGCAGCTTTTCCGCATTTATGCTATACTTGACACAGCGGATCACAGGATCCTCCGGATGGGGAAAAGGAGCAAAAACGATGCGGAAACTGGACCTGAATGCGATCTATATTTCGGAGCGGGTGCAGGAGACCCTGCGCCCTGTTTCAGTCAGTGCACTGACGGCGGTGGTGGCTCCCATGGGCTATGGCAAGACCACAGCGGTCAACTGGTTTCTGAACCAGCGCAGGCAGACGGAAAATGCAGTGCCTTCTCTGCGCTTTCTCGCATGGAAGGTACTGCATTTTTGCTTGCTGCCTTATCTGTGCGGAATGGATGCTGCACGCGGCATTCAAGGGTCAAACCGGTCTGCATTCTGTAATTGCCACTTGACCCAACCCGTGGTATAATGAAAGAATCGAATACTATGGGAACAAAGGACAGGGGTCAGAACAGAAAATGGCAAAACGAAAGCGAAAAACAACTGCAAAGCGCGCGTCTGCACGCAGAAAAAGCCGGGCCGAGGAGCGGATGCCGGCGGGGCTGGGCACCCTGTTTGTGGGGGCTGCTGCTCATCGTGCTGGCGTTCGTGGAGGGGAGACTCCGTCTGGAAGAGCGCCCATCAGATTTTATTCGGGCTGTTCGGCTGCGGCAGCTTTGTGCTGGGCGCGGCGGTGTGCTATCTGGGCCATCCTCTACACCCGGGGGCAGGACCTGCTGATGCAGGTGTTCAAGCTGCTGCTGGGGCTGATCTTGCCAGCGGCACGGTTATCGTGTTTTCGGATATCCCCGCCGACCTGACCGCTGCCCAGATGATCGCTGCCTGCTATCAGAACGGCGCAAACGCCTGGCTGGGCGGCGGCGTGCTGGGCACTCTGCTGGGCGGGCAACCTGGCTCCTGCTCTGCGGGCGGCCTGCGGCCAATCTGGTCATGGCGGTGCTGGCCCTGTGCGCCAGCCTGTATATCTTTGATATCACCCCTGCCGAGTGCTGGCAGTGGCTCTGCAATGTGGGCGGCGGCGTGCATGAAAAAGGCGTGGCGGTCTATGAACAGAACGCCGCCCGCCGTGCTGAGCGCCTTGCGGCCCGGCAGGCGGAAGAGGAGTACCGCGCCGAGGAGCCTGCGGACGATTACGATGATAATTTTGATGAGGAAGACGTGCCCGGCGGTATTCCGGTGCCCGGGTGGTTGTCCGGCGTGTTCAGCTGGGGCCACAAGGTGACCAAGGAGATGGAAGGCGAAGCGGAACCTGCTCCCGTGGACGATTCACTGGGCTACGAGCCGCCTGCGCCGGTGGAGCCGGAACCGGCTCCCGCCCAGCCTGCCCCAGCCTTTGAGCCGGTCAAGGTGACCTCCAACCATCCCCGCGCGGCGTTTGATATCGATCTTGGGCCGGATACCTCTGTTTCCGAAGGCGGCAGCGAGCCCATTGAGCCCATCATCATCGGGCCGGGCGGCACTTTTGGGCAGGACCCGCTCCAAAAGGCCCCGCCACGGGCCATCGTCAAACCGGTGGTGCCGGATGCCGTGGAGACTGCCGCCGAGGATTTCTTCGCGCCCGCCGGATCGCCTGCTCCGGCCCCGGTGGTGAACCCCACCGTGCCGCCTGCGGCCCCGGAAGCCCCTGCGGCTGCACCGACAGAGCCCGAGCAGCCTGAGATGCCGGTGTTCCAGACCCCCACCCTGCCCACTACGGACGAGCCGGTGGTGCCGGTGCGGGTCAGTGCGGAAAACGCGGTGGCCATGCGCAGTGAACCGGACGAGGACGGCTGGATCAGCATTACCAGCGAACCGGTGGAGGAAAAAGATCTGAACACGCTGGTGGCGGCCGCCATGGAAAAACCCGCCGCAGGCGAGCAGGCTGCCGCCACCGCCCCGGCCGAGGAGCCGGAGGTGGTGGAGACCTTCCAGTATCAGTACCCCAGCATCGAGCTGTTTGAAAAGTCTGCCGAGGAGAGTGACCCCGGTGCCAAGGACGAGCTGAAGGCCAACGCCCAGAAGCTGGTGGATACGCTGGAAAGCTTCGGCGTGCGCACCCGGGTGCTGGATATCTCGCGGGGACCCTCCGTTACCGGTATGAGGTCAGCCCATGGCGGGCGTGAAGATCAGCCGCATCACCTCGCTGGCCGATGATATCGCCCTGAACCTTGCCGTGGCCGATGTCCGCATGGAAGCACCCATCCCCGGCAAGCCTGCCGTGGGCATCGAGGTGCCCAACCACAAAAAGACCCCCGTTTTTATCCGCAGTGTCTTTGAAAGCCAGGCCTTCCTGCGGATGACTTCGCCCTTGGGCGTGGCGCTGGGCAAGGACATTGCCGGTGTGGCCCAGGTGGCCGACCTGTGCAAGATGCCCCATCTGCTCATCGCGGGCAGCACTGGCAGTGGTAAATCTGTCTGCGTGAACAGCATCATCATCAGCATTCTGTTCCGCTCCAGCCCCGAGGACGTGAAGCTCATGCTCATTGACCCCAAGGTGGTGGAGCTGGCTGAATACAACGGCATCCCCCACCTGCTGATGCCTGTCATCACCGAGCCGAAAAAGGCAGCGGGTGCTCTGAGCAGCGCGGTGCAGGAGATGGAGCGCCGCTACCACCTGTTTGCGGAAAACAATGTCCGTGACATCAAATCCTTCAACAAGCTGGCGGCCACCGACCCCATGCTGGAAAAGATGCCCTATATCGCCATCATCATCGACGAGCTGGCCGATCTGATGATGGTCGTGGGCAAGGACGTGGAGGATTCCATCTGCCGGATTGCCCAGAAGGCCCGCGCCGCCGGAATGCACCTCATCGTTGCCACCCAGCGCCCCAGCGTGGATGTCATCACTGGCCTGATCAAGGCCAACATCCCCAGCCGCATTGCCTTTGCCGTGTCCAGCCAGGTGGACAGCCGTACCATTCTGGATGGTGCCGGTGCTGAGAAGCTGCTGGGCCAGGGCGATATGCTCTTTATGCCTGTGGGTGCGCCCAAGCCGGTGCGTATCCAGGGCACCTTTGTGCGGGATGAAGAGATCAGCCGCGTGCTGGACTTCATCAAGCAGAGCGCCACCGTCCAGTACGACGAGGCCATGATCGAAGCCATGGAAAAGCACGCCATTCAGGATGGCAAGAAGGGCGCATCCTCTGCAGATGCGGATGAGGAGACCGGCAGCGACCCGATGCTCAAGCAGGCCGTTGAGGTGGTCATTGATGCCGGGCAGGCATCCACCAGCCTGCTGCAGCGCCGCTGTAAGCTGGGTTATGCCCGCGCCGCCCGCATCATGGATGAGATGGAGCAGAAGGGCATCATCGGCCCCTATGAGGGTGCCAAGCCCCGCGCTGTCCTCATCAGCCGCCAGCAGTGGCTGGAGATGCAGATGAATCAGCCGGAGGAATAAGAACACAAGCAACACTTTTCTTGGCTCCTTGTCAGGGGAGCAGACAGAGAGGTTTAACCAGTGAGGAACACTATGGATAACTCTTCCCCAATCTACACCGAATTTCTTCCCATCAGCCGGGCGGACATGGAAGCCCGGGGCTGGGATCAGCTGGACTTTGTGGTGGTTGGCGGCGATGCCTACGTTGACCACCCCAGCTTTGGCACCGCCATCATCAGCCGCCTGCTGGAGGCCGAGGGCTATAAGGTCGGCGTGCTGGCCCAGCCCCGCTATTCCGACTGCGAGGACTTCAAGCGGTTCGGCAGGCCGAAGT
>ENA-OQHF01000551-OQHF01000551.1-human-gut-metagenome-genome-assembly--contig:-NODE-551-length-22908-cov-9.787937_pt1 | contig 22908 bp, 20 predicted proteins | sample MGYA00242559_ERZ504709 | MGnify/ENA primary metagenome ERZ504709 (study PRJEB26092, sample SAMD00036203) | human gut metagenome | host: Homo sapiens | study: EMG produced TPA metagenomics assembly of... | reverse complement strand
ACATCCTTTCTTGATTAAAATTTGTGAAAGTGGTTATCCACAACACTTAGACCACAAAACCTGGTTCAAAATACGAATTCAAAGACTCATCTAACTAATCACTGTTTTGGAATAAGGTGTGGTAAGACCCTTTTTAAAGTAGTCAAGCTACAGGAGAAAATACAAATCCACATTCACATATTCAATTTTACAAATTAACAAAACCGTCTTCAACCACGGTTATTAAAGGTTGAAAGAAAGGAGAAGTATATTGTAGACGACCAGTTAGATGGGTCAATTACAATATACCAGGAGATAATATGAAAGAAGAAAAAATTCCTTCATTAACAGAAAAAATCCGTATTTTTGCCCTTGGTGGTTTAGATGAAGATGGTAAAAACTTATTCTGTGTGGAGGTGGATGAATCCATCTATGTAATAGAGGCGGGTATCAAATTTCCTGACAACAAGGAGTCATTAGGTATCGAGTTTATTATTCAGGATTTTACGTATTTAGTTGAAAATAAAAATCGTGTTGCAGGTATTTTTATTACGCATGGTCATGATGACGTAATGGGAGCTTTACCATATTTATTAAAACAAGTCCCTTGTGATGTTTATACCGCTCCATTAGCTGTAAAAGAAGTACAGAAAATGATTCGTCAGGAACATATTACAGGTGTGCGTGTACATTCTGTAAAGCGTAATGATAAAAAGCGTATTGGCAAAAGAAGAGTTGTTTTCTTCCCAATTACGCATGCGTATCCAGGAACGTTTGGTTTAGCGATTGGTACAGATCAAGGCTATATTGTATATTCTGGTGAATTTATTGAAGACTATGATGATTTAGACGATGCATATCGTGCCGATTTCACAACGATTTCAGAACTTGGTAACGAAGGTGTATTGGTTTTGTTACAGGAAAGTAAAGGGGCAGAAAGAAGTGGACACACTTCTCCGAGTCATCGTATTTCCCCTAAACTTTTACAGGTTTTAGAAACACATGAAAATAAGCGTGTCTTTGTGAGTGTGTATACACAAAGTGTATATCGTATTCAGGAAATCATTGATTGTTGTATGGCAAGTCGTCGTAAGATGGTATTCTATTCAAAAGAATTACGTGATTTAGTAGGGCGATTAAAAGAAATTGGGTATGAAGTGGATCCTTCTTTAGTGATTGATCCAGCTGATTTTGATAACTCCATGAAAGATGTTGTCGTAATTATTTCAGGACAAGGTAAATCTTTATTCAAAACAATCAACAACATTGCCAACAATGAATTAGAATCGATTGTGTTTGATCAGGATGATGTCATTGTGGTCGCAAGTCCCGTTGTACCTGGTGTTGAAAATGAATTCAAGAGCATGGAAAATGACATGTACAAAAAAGAGGGTGAAATCATCGTCTTAGATAAGAATGTTTTGAGTATGCACCCTAGTAAAGAGGATTTGAAAATGATGATCTTCCTTACAAAACCAAAATACTATATTCCAATCAAAGGGGAATATCGTTTGTTGCACATGAATTCACAGATTGCGGTTGAAATGGGATATGATCCAAGTCGCATCATTATTTTAGATAATGGACAGGTTGCCACTTTTGAAAATCGTAAATTAGTTTCTTGCGCAATGGAATTAGAGCTTCATGAAACAATGATCGATGGAAAAGAAAACTGGGATATGGCAGGTGTCGTATTAAAAGATCGTGAAACATTGAGTACGGATGGGGTCATGATTTTAGCAATTGGTATCAACGCAAAGACAAAGAAAATCATTAATGGTCCAGATGTACAAAGTCGTGGATTGATCTATTTGCGTGATGCAGAATACATCACGGGTGATGTAGCTAAAATTATGGAAGATACGATCAACGAGGCGGTTGAAAATAAAACGTATGACAATTTAGAAACGCGTAACTTGATTCGTGATAAGGTTTCTAAATATCTTTATAAACAAACCGCAAAAAGACCGATGATTTTACCGGTTATTTTAGAAATAAACTTAAATAAGTAGAAAGTGGGGTAAGTATGGCAAAAGCCAGAAAAAAAACAACACGAAGAAAATCTACGAAAAAGAAAACACAAACGTCTTGGTTGCACTCAAACTTATTTCGTTTGTGTTTCCTTATTTGTATGATATGTATTAGTTTTATTGTCGTTTTAGAATTTGGCATTGTAGGAGCTTTTTTAAAACATTTCTTTGAATTCTTATTTGGAGCTTTAACAAATGGATTATTTATTTTGAATGCTACCTTGTGTGCAGTTCTTATTTTCCATAAGGAACAGCCTGTGATTCGTAAGCGTTATATGTTTGGAATCTTATTTTTGGCACTTGGCTTAAGTTTGATTTCTTCGATTATAGAGTTTAAACCACACCCAGGTAGCTATGGCTTAAAATATATTATGGAAAATGCCGGTAATATTATTACGGGTCATTTGAAAACATATTCTGGATTAGCAGGAGCTTTGTTGCTATGTCTTTTTCAGTCATTATTCGATTATTCTGGAACCTATGTAATGGTACTATTGTTTTTTGTGCTAGCTATCTTAATGTTTGGTTATGAAAAAATTGTAGGTTTTGAAAGAAAACCTAAAAAAGTAATGAAGAGTGCTCCAATCAAGGAAACACCTGTTTCGATTGATCGTAAAAACTTTATTTTTGAAGATGAAGATACAAATGAATCGAGTTTTCAAATTATTAATGCCGATCCTGTAAAACCTGTACAACCAGATTCTGTAGATGAAGAAAAAGAAATGGATGAGCCTTTGATTATTGGTGATTTAGAACCTAGAAAACCTAGCTTTATGGTGGATGTGGATGATGAACCGAGTCCTGTAGAGACCCAAAAAGAAGTTCCTGTTGTCAATGAGGGTGTTGTAGAAAGGGTTGAACCTAAACATTATGTTGCGGATGAAAATTCGGATTTTAAAAACTATAAACTTCCAAAATTAAATGTTTTAGAGGATATGGAAAGAAAATCAAGATCCAATGCGAATGTGACTACAGCAAAGGAAAAAGGTGAAAAACTGATTGAGATCTTACATGAATTTGGTGTGGAGGCTAAGCTTGTACAGATTCATATTGGTCCAAGTGTCACAAAGTTTGAAATCAAACCAGAACTTGGTGTTCGTGTGAATAAAATCAGCAACTTACAAAATGATATCAAGATGGGTCTTGCGGCTAAGGATATTCGTATTGAAGCACCAATCCCAGGTAAGGCAAGTGTTGGAATTGAAATTCCAAACGTTGAAAAGACAAGTGTTCAGATGAAGGATTTGATGCGTACAATTCCGGATTCTATGAAAGATAAAAAGTTGCTTTTCTGTTTAGGAAAAGACTTAATGGGGAACAATGTCTATGGTGAATTAAATCGTATGCCACACTTATTGATTGCAGGAGCTACGGGTAGTGGTAAATCGGTTTGTGTCAATGCGATTATTTCTTCGATTTTAATGCGAACAAAGCCAGATGAAGTAAAATTAGTTTTGATTGATCCTAAAAAAGTAGAGTTTACTCCATATAATGATGTACCACACTTATTATCTCCAGTGATTACGGATGGTGATCTTGCCAATAAGGCATTAAAGGTCATTGTAGAAATGATGGATCGTCGTTATGACTTGTTTGGTGAATTAGGTGTTCGTAATATAACGGCATATAATGAGTATGTCAAAAATCATGAGGATGATCATTTAAAAGTATTGCCTCGTATTGTGATTATTATTGATGAGTTGGCTGACTTGATGTTGGTGGCAGCTAAAGAAGTTGAAGCAAGTATTCAAAGAATTACACAACTTGCTCGTGCCGCCGGTATTCATTTGATTGTTGCCACACAAAGACCGAGTGTGGATGTCATTACAGGTGTTATTAAGGCAAATATTCCAAGTCGTATTGCGTTTGCGGTATCACAAGCTGTCGATTCAAGAACGATTCTAGATCAAGCTGGTGCTGAAAGATTGCTTGGGAATGGAGATATGTTGTATTTACCAAATGGTGAGACGAGTCCTAGACGTATTCAGGGTGTCTTTATTAAGGATGAAGAAGTCAATAACATTTGTGCATTTGTGAAATCGCAGGCAAGGCCAAAATATGATGATGCCTTTATTCAATTAAAAGATTTACAAAATCAAGGAAATGAAGCGGGAAATGTTACGGCCGATCCTTTGTATGAGGAAGTGAAGCGCTTTGTGATCGCATCTAGAAAGGCAAGTACGTCTTTGATTCAAAGAAAGTTCTCTGTGGGTTATTCTAGAGCGGCAAGATTGATGGATGTTTTAGAGGCAAATGGTATCATTGGTCCTGCAAGAGGAAGTAAGCCTAGAGAAATTTTAGTGCAAAACACTTTAGAAGATGGCGTAGATTCTATATAATAGGAGAAGAAAGGAATTTAGTACTATGAATATATTTTTAAAATCAGCAGGAAAACAAGAGGGAACATCTTGTGTTTCAAATATGGTTCAATTGGGAGACTTCTTTTATTTAAGTGGTCAGACTGGACTTGGCGAAAGTATTCAGGAACAGACAATTACAGCTATCAATAAGGTAATTGATGTTTTATCAAACTATGGTTTACAGCTTCACCATGTTGTGAAGTTCACTGTGTATTTAAAGAATATCGAGGATAAAGATGCATTCTTGAATACATTCAAAAACTTTGTTGATGAACCATTCCCAGCATGTACAATTGTAGAAGTATCGAATTTAGCCGATAATGCCACAGTATGTATTGAGGGTCTTGGCGTGAATACACTTCGTCATGAAGAACAAATGCAACAATCAAGTTGCTCACATGATTGTTCATCATGTGGTGGAGGTTGCCACTAATACACCGGTTAATCCGGTGTATTTTTATTTAGGTAGCGAAAAATTTGTTTTAGCGTTTGTTGGATTCGTTTGGGATGCTCACAATTGAGTTTGGAGCCATCATGAAATGTGATTGTGCAAATGGACTCAAAGTAAGTGACGTCTTTAATATTGGCATAATTGATCCAGATACAGTCATGTGCTTTTTTCGATTTGTTGGGAAAGTAGATCTCCTTTCTTGAAATGGATACAACAACAGGAATATATTTTTTTACTTTCATTTGATAGACAAAGGCTTCTTGTCTTCCTTTAAGGGTGGATCCATTTAATAAGCATTTTTCGTTTAGATAATTTTGCGTGCTTAAACTCTTGTAGTATAGCTTTTCATCTTCTTTAACAGTGCAAACAGTACTGGATTTGTATTCGTAGTATAAATAGTTCATACAACTATGATACGATTCCAATGTGAAAAAGACATAAAAAAAAGAAAGTTTCTTAAAAAACTTTCTATAACCATGAAATTGTATTTTCTGTACCTTTTTTGATTTTTTCAATGTTTGTACGATGTCTGTAAATCACAAGAACTGTCATTAGCCAGCTTGCGACAATAACTGAAATACTTTCCACGTTGAATCCTAGCATCAATGCCGTAATGTATAAGCTGCTTGCGATGGCTGCACACATACTTGCCAAAGATACATATTTAAATAGATATAGGACAACTAGAAACATACCAAATGGTACAAGTAAGTAGCTTGCATCTTGAAATAAGAAGATGCTTGTAGAAAACAAGAAGCCAAACATTGTACTAACGGCTTTGCCGCCATGGAATTTTGCGAAGACTGGATAACAATGTCCGATGCAGCAGGCAAGTCCTGTCCAGATACCGGCAACTTTCGATACTTGAGTTGCGATCGCAATCGCAAGAACAACTTTTAATACATCAAACACAATGACAGAAATTCCCGCTTTCTTTCCAAGAACTCTTCCTGCGTTCGTTCCACCTAGATTTCCTGATCCATATTGGCGAATGTCTGTATGATAGAAAACTTTACCAATGATCAAAGCGAAGGGTAAAGATCCTAATAAGTAACCTAATAAAATACATAAAATAGTTTTCATCTCTTCCACCTCGAAATTTATTTTAGCAGTTTTGGTCCACTTAGTCGAGAATTGTATGGAAAAATTAACAATGTGACATAAATAATGCGGATTTAAAATGTAGATTTAAAAGTGTATATTGAAACTCAAAAAGTGGACATTGGAACTAAAAAGTGGACATTAAAACCCTTTATAATGAATTTGGGTACAATCAAGTGTTTTGAAGAATGTATACGATTAAATGAGTTCAGATTTAAATTAAGTTGGGATTATTGAACTTGTTAAATGTGAACTAAAGTTTAACACCATTTTAATTGGACATGAATAGTGTATATTCAAAGTGTTTTAACAGGAATTTATGTGCACTTTTTTTGATTTGTTGATATAATAAAGATTACGTTGGAAAGTAGGGATAGTATGCCAAAACAACAATATGATGAAAGTAGTATCGTTATTTTAGAAGGTTTGGATGCCGTAAGAAAGCGTCCAGGAATGTATATTGGATCTACCGATTCAAAGGGTCTGCATCATCTAGTATGGGAAATTGTCGATAATGCGATTGATGAAGCTTTAAATGGCTATGGTGATGAAATCACAATTACACTAGAAAAAGATGGCAGTATTACAGTAGAAGACCACGGGCGTGGAATGCCTGTTGGAAAACATAAATCAGGGGTGAGTACACTTCAAGTTATTTTTACCATTCTGCATGCTGGTGGTAAATTTACAAGTCATGGAGGCTATACAAGTGCTGGAGGATTGCATGGTGTAGGTGCAAGTGTTGTGAACGCTCTTTGTACATGGTGCAAAGTTATGGTACATGATGGAAAAGATGTATGGAGTATGACATTTGAAGATGGGGGAAGTAAGATTGGAAAACTTGAAAAAGTAGGAAAAACCAATCATACCGGAAGTATTGTTTCCTTTAAACCGGATCCGTCTATTTTTAAATCGGTTCACTTTTCATATTCAACCATTTGTGAAAGAGCCCAAGAAGATGCTTTCTTATTAAAAGGGTTAAAAATGATTGTACGCGATAAGCGAAAAGAAGAAAGAGAAGTCGTTTACCAATATGAAGATGGATTAAAAGCCTTTATTGAAGAAGTGAATCAAGATCATACGCCAATGCATGATCCAATTAGTTTTAGAGGTGAAAGTAACCAGATCATTGTAGAAGGATGTTTCCAATATACAGATGAATATCAAGAGAACATTTTCTCATTCACAAACATGGTTCGTACGCGTGATGGCGGATCTCATGAAACAGGGGCGAAACAAGCTTTTACGAAAGTCTTTAATGAATATGCTCGTAAGAATGGTTTCTTAAAAGAAAAAGATAAAGGATTTGATGGGAATGATGTCAGAGAAGGTTTGACATTAGTTATCAATCTGACAATTCCAGAAGATTATCTACAATTTGAAGGGCAGACCAAAGAAAAGTTAGGTACACCAGAAGCTAAGCCAGCAACAGAAACGGTGGTATCGGAAAACCTTCGTTACTTCTTGGAAGAAAATAAAGAGGTTGCCAATGCTCTAGTACGTAAGATCATCAAGGCAGCTCAAGCTCGTAATGCCGCAAGAAAAGCGCGTGCCGATATTCGTAATGGAAAAGGAAAAAACCGTTCGGAAAGAGTGTTATCTGGAAAGTTGGCATCGGCTCAAAGTAAGGATGCCAGAAGAAAAGAATTATATCTAGTCGAAGGGGATTCTGCGGGTGGTTCTGCAAAACAGGGGCGTGATTCAAAATATCAAGCGATTCTTCCTTTGCGTGGTAAAGTATTGAATACAGAAAAGGCAAGTCTTGAAGCTATCGAAAAGAATGAAGAGTTAAATACCATTATTCATGCCTTAGGTGCTGGTGTAGGTGCAAATTTTACGGCTGAAGATTCAAACTACTATAAAGTCATTATCATGACCGATGCCGATGATGATGGAGCTCACATTCAAAACTTATTATTGACATTCTTCTATCGTTATATGCGTGATTTAATTACGCATGAAATGTTGTATATTGCCTTGCCACCACTATATCGGATTGCCAAGGCGGGTAAAGAATACTATTTATATACAAATGAAGAATTAGATGAGAAAAAAGCCGAATTAAAAAATGGTTACACCATTACACGATATAAAGGCCTTGGTGAAATGAATGCCACTCAGCTTTGGGATACCACAATGAATCCTGAATCAAGAACTTTACTTTGTGTGACCATTGAAAATGCGATGATGGCTGAAAAAAGAGTGACTGAATTAATGGGAGATAAGGCGGAGCTTCGCCGTAACTGGATCGAAGACAATGTTGTATTTACTCTAGAAGATGATTATAAGGAGGTAAATGCGTGAAAGAAAAAGAAGTAAAACATAATGTTTTAAAGAATTCTTTAGAAGATATCATGGCCGATCGTTTCGCCAGATATTCTAAATATATTATTCAAGAGCGTGCTTTACCAGATGCAAGAGATGGCTTAAAGCCAGTACAAAGACGTATTTTATATGCGATGTATGAAGATGGGAATACTTACAACAAGCCATATCATAAATCCGCAAAAACAGTCGGTAATGTCATTGGTAATTATCACCCTCATGGGGATAGCTCTGTATATGATGCGATGGTTCGTATGTCACAAAATTGGAAGATTACTAATCCTTTAATTGACATGCAAGGAAACAATGGATCTATCGATGACGATCCGGCGGCTGCGATGCGTTATACAGAAGCGCGTTTAGCCAAAATCAGTGATTTCTTGTTGCAGGACATTGACAAAGATACAGTGGAATGGGCACCCAACTTTTCCGATGAAAAGATGGAACCCACTGTACTTCCAGCACGCTTTCCTAACTTATTAGTCAATGGTATTACAGGCATTGCGGCTGGATATGCCACAAATATTCCACCTCACAATTTAAATGAGGTGGTTCAAGCAAGTATTTATCGTATTTCACACCCCGATTGTTCATTAGAAGAATTGATGCAGTTTGTGAAAGGTCCTGACTTTCCTACAGGCGGCATCGTGATGGGACTTGACGGAATCAAACAAGCCTTTCAAACAGGACGTGGACGTATTTTAATTCGTTCGAAAGTGGAAATTGTACCAACACGTACAATTAAACAAATTGTGATTCATGAGATTCCTTATGAAGTAATCAAGTCGAACTTGGTAAAGAAAATTGATGAGATTCGTTTAAACAAAAAAATCGATGGCATTTTAGATGTGCGTGATGAAAGTGATCGTACGGGATTAAGAATTGTCGTGGATCTTAAAAAAGATAGTAATGATGAACAGATCTTAAACTATTTATATAAAAATACAGATCTTCAAATATCATACAATTACAACGTCATTGCGATTGTGAATAAGGCACCTGTACAAATGTCATTAGCCATGATGTTAGATGCCTTTATCAACCACAGAGAAGATGTAGTGATTCGTAGAAGTAAATATGATTTAGCCTCTAAAAAAGATCGTGCACACATATTAGAAGGCTTGATCAAAGCTGTAAGTGTAATGGATGAGATCATTCGTATCATTCGTAAATCAAAAGATAAGGCCCATGCCAAAAAGAATTTGATTGAACGTTTTGACTTTACAGAAAAACAAGCAGAAGCCATTGTCGTAATGCGCTTATATCGTTTAACAAATACAGATGTTAAAGAATTAAAGGCAGAATTTAAACAACTACAATGTGACATTGCTGAATTAGAGAAGATTATTTCCGATAAAAATGAACTTCACAAAGTTATGGTGGAAGAATTAGAAAAGGTGAATGAAGAATTTAATACACCTCGTCTTTCGGATATTGTACATGAAGTGAAAGAAATCGTAATTGATGAAAAGGCTATGATCTCCAAAGAAGAATGTATGATCACAATTACGCGTGATGGCTATATCAAACGTGTATCTATGCGAAGCTATAATGCTTCTAGTGAATCCATGACACAACGAAAAGATACAGATTCATTAGTTTGTTACGGAGCGAGTCATACATTACAAACATTAGTTTTCTTCACAAACCGTGGTACATATGGATATATTCCGGTTTACCAGATTGAAGAGGCAAAATGGAAAGATTTGGGTGGTCATATCTCAAATTATATTAAGATGGATTCAAGTGAAAAAATTATCGCAGCCTATGTATTGGATTCCTTTAAAACAGGCGTTCATGTCATAAGTGCAAGTCGTCATGGTATGATCAAGCGTACCGAATTAAAAGAATTTGAAGTTTCACGTTCTAATAAAACAATGGCTTGTATGAAGATTGGGGCTATGGACGAAATGATTAGTGTATCTTTATCTTATAAACCAGATGATCAAGTCATTCTAGTAAGTGAACAAGGCTATGGCTTGATGTATCCGGTTGAACAAATTCCGTTGGTTTCAAATAAATCCAAAGGTGTGAAGGCGATGAATTTATCAAAGGATGATTGCGTAGCTTCTATTTGTGTCAGTCAAAATCGTGAGGAACAAGTCTTAGTTTCTACGACAACCCTTTCTTTAAAGCGTATGAAACAAACGGAGATTGCGCCATTAAATCGTCCGGCGAAAGGAAATCGTATTTGTAAGTTAGTGAAGTCCAATCCGAATGTGATATTAAATGTACATGTGGTCGATTTAAATACACCATTTGAAATTTATGCAGAAGATATTATGCGTTTTGAGGCAAAAGAAATCAGTTTGATGAATGCCCAAGCTACATTCTCTTCACCACTAGGCAAGGTAGACAAGTTTGAGTGGGTCTCACCACTTGAAAATGTTACGGATGGTTCTTGGGTCAAACAAGATGATTTTGAACAACCATCTTTATTTGATGAGGAAAAAGCATGAGTAAACAACAAGCTAATTTAGTATGCCTTTTAGTTGCGGCCATTTGGGGTGGTGGTTTTATCGCGACCGATGCAGCTTTGCAGACATTTGATCCTTTTACTGTTTTAATGATTCGCTTTATTGGCGCTAGCATCGTTAGTATTATTGTATGTTTAGTCAGTCGTGTAAAGATTTCTAGGGAAGCCTTGTTTCGTGGAAGTATTTCAGGTGTTTTAATGTACTTAGCTTTTGCGTTTCAAACCTTCGGCTTATTCTTAACGAATACAGGTCAAAATGCCTTTTTAACAGCTGTCAACGTCGTTCTTGTGCCCTATATTGTATGGCTATTATGGAAAAAGAAACCGAGCAATCATCAACTTGCGGCAAGTGTTGTTTGTCTTGTAGGAATTGCCTGCCTAAGCTTATCTAAAGGGTATTTCTCATTTAGTTTTGGTGATAGTTTATCTTTAGCATGTGCCTTCATCTTTGCGTGTCACATCATATCTTTAGAATATGCGACAGAAAATTCGAATTCAATTGCGATCAATGCTGTACAAATGAGTGTTGCGGCTATCCTTTCGATTCCACTGGCCTTAAGTTTAGAAACGATACCACAAACAATCACTATGCATGCGTATATGAGTTGTGCTTATATGATCATAGTGGCAACGTTCTTGGCATTTCAACTTCAGACTTTGGCACAAAAATATACAGATGCATCGAGTGCGAGTGTTCTTTTATGTACAGAATCCTTATTTGCGAATGTATTTGGATTCTTATTGTTGCATGAAGAGAAAAGTCCAATTATGATTTTAGGAGGACTTTTGATCTTTGTTTCCATTATTTTAACGGAATATAGTGGTCAATTCAATTTAACGGAATATAGTGGTCAATTCATGTTGTCAAAACCCCAAAAAGATAGTAGAATAGATGAGTAGATAGTGAGGTTGACTAAAACATGGTTGCATCAATTTTATATACGATAGTGGGAGCCATCATTGGTGGCTTGGTTACTTTCTACTTCACTCGTAAGAAGTTTGAAAAAGAAATTAAAGAAAATCCACCAATTAATGAAAAGATGATTCGTGCAATGTTCTTACAAATGGGACGTAAACCTAGTGAAGCACAGATTCGTCAAATCATGAAATCGGTAAACGCAAACCGTAAATAATGATAAAGTGTCTTATGACACTTTTTTTCTTTTCCTAGGTTGTTTGTGTAATGAAAGTTTTGGTTATATAATAGTAATAAATAAGTTATTGTTTTAGAAGAGGTTAATCTGAAAATAAAATTTATAAAAACAAGAAGTTAGAAGTACAAAAGGGTGCAAAACCCCTTTCCGCAAATATAAAGATTATTGTGTTGCTATAATATTGGCATTTTGCTGAATCATTAGTGTTAATTCTTCAACTGTAAGTCCAATATCTAGTAGTTGTTTAATATCTGATTTACGTATTTAATTCTTTGTTCAACTGGCGTTTCAACTTCTGCTAAATCTGCAGTCAAAGAAGAAGTTTCAAATTGGAAAGGTTCTATGAAATATGGAAAGACCGAATCATTCATCCTTATATTCATGTTGATATTTGGAGCGGTGACAAAGTCATATATAACAAGAATGTTTAAAAGTAACAGTGGGGAGCCGTATGCGGGAAAACTGCACGTACGGTTCTTAGAGGAGTTTATCTCCAACTGTTTAAAATGAGTAAAGTAAAAGAAGGAGGTAAATTTACTTATGCAACAAATAGACAATGAAAAATTTGGTAAGTTTATTACTGAATTAAGAAAAGAAAAGAATTTAACACAAAAGGAATTAGCAGATCAATTATTTGTATCTGATAAAACTGTGAGTAAGTGGGAAAGAGGAGTTTCCCAAACAAAAGGATATTAAGAAATAACCTGTGTTTACCTGCTTGCAAATTATTGTATTTGGATAAACGAGAAAAAACTTTTTATTGACAGATATAATATCAAATATTATAATTGTTCGTAATTGAATAACTATCTTCAGGGCAGGGTGTAATTCCCTACCGGTGGTATAGCCCACGAGCCGAAAGGCATGATTTGGTGAAATTCCAAAGCCGACAGTATAGTCTGGATGAAAGAAGATGAAAGTAAGTTTATGCTTTTTTTGCGTGCTCTGGAATGATTTTATATTGTTTCAGAGCATTTTCTTTAATCGCATAAATCCTCTTTTGTATGTCTTGGATAGATTTTATTCAAGGCATGTATTTTTTGGGAGGTGTAAAAATGAGCGATACAGAATACATGAAATTAGCAATAAAACTGGCAAAAAAAAGGTGCTGGCTATGTCAATCCTAATCCTATGGTTGGGGCAGTAATTGTAAAAGATAATCGAATTATAGGACAGGGATACCATGAAATCTTTGGTGGATTGCATGCAGAGAGAAATGCACTAAAAAATTGTAGGGAGTCACCTGTAGGAGCAACACTTTATGTAACACTTGAACCATGCTGTCACTATGGTAAGACACCACCTTGCACAGAAGCAATTATTAAAAGTGGCATTACGAGAGTAGTCGTCGGAACTTTAGACTGTAATCCTATTGTGTCTGGAAAAGGTGTAAAGGTACTTGAGGAAAACAACATTCAAGTTGTGATAGGAATTTTAGAAATGGAGTGTCAACAGTTAATCAAAGTTTTTAGAAAATATGTTACAAGGCATATTCCTTATGTTTTTATGAAATATGCAATGACAATGGACGGGAAAATAGCAACTTATACAAATCAATCAAAATGGATAAGTGGCGAAAAGGCGAGAAAACAAGTACATCAATTCAGGCATAAGGTTACTGCGATCATGGTAGGAGTGAATACCGTTATTCAAGATGACCCTTTACTGACATGCCGATTAGAAAACGGGAAAAATCCTATTCGTATCGTATGTGATACAGATTTAAGAACACCCATTACATCAAAAATTATCAAAACAGCGAATGACATTAAAACATATATCGCATACTTCTTCTATTGATGAAAGTAAGATTGCTCTTTACAGAAAATGTGGTTGTGAAATTATTTATACGAAGAAAAAAGGTAATCATATTGACTTAATGAATTTAATGCAATGTTTAGGAAATATGCAGATAGACAGTCTACTTTTATGAGGGTGGAAGTGCAATGAATTGGAGTGCTCTTGAGCAACAGATTGTTGATGAGGTGCAAATTTATATAGCACCTAAAATATTTGGTGGGAGTGCAAAAAGCCCTGTAAGTGGTCAAGGTGTTGCTTTTCCTAATGACGCCATTATGCTCAAACCATATGCATTTTTCTCAAGTGGGAAATGATTATTTCATAGAAAGCGAAGTGATTTATCCATGTTTACAGGAATAATAGAAGAAATCGGTAAAGTAGAAAGAATACAGAAAGATACTTGTAACTGTAAACTATCCATTAAAGCTTCAAAAATATTAGAGGATATACATTTAGGCGACAGCATAGCAGTCAATGGTATCTGCCTTACAGTTACTTGTTTCACTCGACAATCTTTTACAGTTGATGTGATGAATGAAACATGGAACAGAACGGCTCTTAGCCTGTTAAGACATGGAAACCTTGTGAATTTAGAAAGAGCTATGCCTATGAATGGCAGGTTGGGCGGTCACATTGTTACGGGGCATATTGATGGGACAGGTAGAATATCGTCTGTGCGTAGAGACAAAAATGCGGTGTGGTATCAAATCAATACGCAAAGAGAAATCTTAAATCTAATTGTTGAAAAAGGTTCGATTGCTATTGACGGTATTAGTCTTACTGTCGCAAAAGTATCGAAAGCAGATTTTTCGGTATCCGTTATCCCTCATACTTTGGAGCAAACAATTCTCAAGAATAAACAAGTCGGGGATATGGTAAACCTTGAAAATGATATATTAGGGAAATATGTGCAGAAACTCATAGACAACAGCAATGAAACAGAGTTGTCGAAAGAGTTGTTATGCCGATACGGATTTTAGCAGAAAGGATAAAGGAATTATGAAATATCAAAAAATAAAAGAGGCATTGCAGGCGTTACAAGAGGGAAAACTTGTTTTGGTTATGGACGATAAAGAGAGAGAAAATGAGGGGGATTTAATTTGTTCGGCACAATTTGCGACAACAGAAAATGTTAATTTTATGGCGACTTATGCAAAAGGCTTAATCTGTATGCCTATGAGTGAAAGTCTGGCTAACAGGCTCATGCTTTCCCCTATGGTTGAAGATAATACAGATAACCATGAAACTGCCTTTACAGTTTCTATTGATTATAAGGATACTACAACAGGTATTTCTGCCGAAGAAAGAGGATTAACGGCTCGTATGTGTGTGACTGAGAATGTAAATCCCTTTGACTTTCGTAGACCGGGGCACATGTTTCCTCTGATTGCAAAGAACGGAGGTGTTTTGGAAAGAAATGGACATACAGAAGCAACGGTTGACCTATTGAGGTTGGCTGGCTTAAAAGAATGTGGCTTATGTTGCGAAATTATGAATGAAAACGGGAAAATGATGAGAACACCTGATTTAATTCAGTTTTCTCAAACGCACCATATACCTACCCTCACAATTAAAGAATTACAGGAATACAGAAAAGTATATGATTTGCTTGTAGAATGTGTTTCGGTTGTAGAAATGCCTACAAAATATGGGAATTTCAAAGCACATTGTTATATCAATAAATTGAATGGAGAACATCATGTTGCATTGGTTATGGGAGATTTGAATAATGGAAACGATGTGCTATGTCGTGTCCACTCAGAGTGCTTAACAGGAGATGTCTTTGGTTCTTTACGCTGTGATTGTGGACAGCAGTTAGATAAAGCAATGAAAATGATTGCAGAAAATGGTTCTGGTGTATTGCTTTATATGCGACAAGAGGGACGAGGTATCGGGCTTGTCAATAAACTAAAAGCCTATCATTTACAGGATAACGGTATGGATACACTTGATGCCAACCTTGCATTAGGATTTCAAGGCGATTTAAGAGAATATTATATCGGTGCACAGATTTTAAGAGATTTGGGAATAAAATCATTGCATTTACTTACAAATAATCCTGATAAAGTTTATCAGTTAGAAGATTATGGAATGAAAATTTCAAGCAGAGTACCGATTGAAATAGAAGCAAATCCTTATGATAGTTTTTATCTAAAGACAAAGAAAGACCGAATGGGACACATTTTGAATATGGAGGAAAAATAAATGAACACTTTTGAAGGAAATTTAGTAGCAGAAAATATAAAAATCGGTATTGTTGTAGCAAGATTTAATGAGTTTATAACTTCTAAGCTGTTAGCAGGTGCATTAGATAATTTGAAAAGAGAAAATGTTGGTGAAAAGGACATAGAGGTAGCTTGGGTTCCGGGAGCATTTGAAATACCATTTGATAGCGTCTAAAATGGCAAAAAGTAAAAAATATGATGCGATTATTTGTTTGGGAGCAGTTATTCGAGGTAGTACAAGCCATTATGATTATGTGTGTAGTGAGGTATCAAAAGGAATTGCTCAAATCAGTTTAAATACCGAAACACCAGTTATGTTTGGTGTTCTTACGACAGATACGATTGAACAGGCGATAGAACGAGCTGGTAGCAAAGCAGGAAATAAAGGCTCTGAATGTGCACAGGGAGCTATTGAAATGGTAAATCTAATTCGTGCATTAGAGGTATAATATGATTGGGGATTAAAAGGTAAAGCGAAAAAGCATAATAGGCGGAGTGATCCAGACACGGCGGTGGGAAAATCTCTTAGATTTTTCCACCGTTTTTAGTGGCTGGTTCACTCCGGCAGTTGAGCGAGCTTGCGAGCGAACAGTAAGCCCCCGTTATCTAACAGGGGGGGTACTATTACAAAAGACAAGAGAAAAAATAAATATAAAACTGCTGATATGCAACGATTTACAAGGTTATAAGAACTTATTTCACTTCACACCCTATTTTTTCTACCCGACAGGTCTAAAACAGCATATCAATAGCAAATAATGATAAGATACAAGGTGTATGCTTCTATGAGTATATGCCTTTTTTGATTGGAGGAATAAAACATGAATGATATGAAATTTATTGAAACATTAAAGCAAAAGAGAAAAGCCTGTGATTATTCGCAATCACGACTGGCACAGGAATTGCAAATCAGCAGGCAGAACTTAAATGAAATTGAAAACGGAAAAACAAAAGCCAGTAAAGAAATGAAACATATACTTCTACATTATCTTGATTATTGTAATTGTACTCAGCCTTTCACTTTAACGATTGACTACCTGCGTGTTCGTTTTCCTACCATAGACGCATTGGAAATTATAAAAAATGTACTGGCAATGAAGAGCGAATATTTTATCCATGAAGATTACGGAATGTATGGTTATGAAGAACAGTATGTCTATGGGGATATTAGTATAAATGCTTCTAAAGATAGTTCTATGGGTGTTTTATTGGAATTAAGAGGTATGGGGTGTCGGAACTTGGAATATGTTTTACAGGCAAGAGGGATAGACTGGTATTACTTTTTAAGATGTTGTATAGATTATCAAGGTGTTTTTAAACGCATAGATTTAGCGGTCAATGATATGGGCGGACTGCTGGATATAGAAATTCTAAGGGAACGCTATTATGCCAACAAGGTATGGAAACGTTCAAGAACCCATGAAGCAGTAGACAGCGGGAAATTATCGGGTACACATGGAGATACTGCAAAAACCTTTTATATCGGTTCAAAGAATAGTTCTATTTACTTTTGCCTGTATGAAAAAGAAAAGGAACAAAAAAGCAAAGGCATAAAAACAAACATTAAGAACCGCTTTGAAATTCGTTTGAAAAATGAAAAAGCAGAACAAACGATAGAACAATTTGTTTTTACAAGAAATCCCGAACAGACCATAGCAAGCCTTATCCTCACACAGATAGATTTTCCCGATTATATTTTATGGGATATATTTTTAGATAATGTAACGACCTCACTTCCGTTTATTATGACGCCTGTTGCTGTCAATATGGATAAAACAAAACGCTGGTTAGAAAGACAGGTCATGCCCTCTTTATTGATGATAAAAGAGATTGAAAAGAAAACAGGAGCAAATTATCTGGAAGAAATCGACAGACATACAAGACTAACAGAAAAGCAGGAATTAAAAATTAAACAAATGACAACAGACATAGCAGATATGATTGAGAAAGATACCGCTGTTCCACAAGGGAATGACGGTATTTTTTAATTTCTTCAAAAAATCTGCAACAAAACGGTTACTTGCGTACAGATATGGTGCAAGGAAAGGAAATCTGACTTTTTTTGAAAACAGGTCATTAAATCGGTGGTTGCTGTCCCTATATGATGTGAAAGAAGAAACGATTTTCAATTTCAACTTAACAATCCGTAGTTTCCATTCCCTATATGGAGCAAAGAAAATCTTTCATTCCATAGTTGGTAGTAATAGTGTTGCATGGGTAGTTAGGGTGTGAAAAGAAAATCAGATTTTTTCATCACCAACTTAGCAGAATGACACTTTCTTTCCCTATATGGTGCAGGAAAAGAGAAAAGTTTTGAAGATTGGTTACGCTTCTGCTCTTTTCCAACGCGGTATATAGGAAAGACGATTTTCTTCTTTCGTGTTCTTTGACAACTGAATAAAGCAATTTAATACGTTTGACAGACAGCGAGCCGTTGAAACAGATACGCCATGACCTTTTCCCTGCTAAAGTGAGCGAGCCTTATCTGTGTTCCTGTAAGAAACTTGTCCTTTCCTACCGCCATGACCTGTTCTGTCTGATAATGATACTCCCGTACAGCCACAGCTTGAGCGTTCAGAGCGTCGCACGCAATGGGTACGGCTACATAAGAACTATGCAGAGGTGGAACTCCTGTGGGCTATGACAAAAGCCGTTGAATTGCTTAGAAAAGATTTTTACAGAAAGGGGGTATGTGCTATTGCTGATATTGTAAAAACAAGGCAGGAAAAGACAGATAATAAGCGTGGCATTGGCAACAGAGGAAAAACAAAGATTGTTGTAAAAGAGCATTTTTCCGAAAAGGGAAAGACAATGGAAGAACTTCTGACGGATGTTATGCTGGAAAAAGCAAAGCAGACAATCGCATAAAATCGGTGCAGTTGTAAGAAATAGATTGAATGACAAAAAGTACCCGTGTTATACTTTACTTGCAAGCAGGTATTGTAAACACGGGTTAGTTATAAAGGAGGATAACTGACAATGAAACAACAGATTTACAATACTGCACTTTATCTTAGGTTAAGCCGAGATGATGAATTACAGGGCGAAAGTTCCAGCATTACCACACAAAGAAGTATGTTGCGTCTATATGCAAAAGAACATCATTTGAATGTGATTGATGAGTATATTGATGACGGCTGGTCGGGAACAAATTTTGAAAGACCGAGTTTCCAGAGAATGATTGAAGATATAGAGGCAGGAAAAATCAACTGTGTTGTAACGAAAGACCTTTCCCGACTTGGCAGAAATTATATTATGACAGGACAATATACAGAATTGTATTTTCCCAGCCATAATGTCCGTTACATAGCGATTGACGACGGTGTAGACAGCGAAAAAGGCGAAAGTGAGATTGCACCATTTAAGAATATCATCAATGAATGGGTGGCAAGAGATACAAGCCGTAAAGTGAAATCTGCATTTAAGACAAAATTTGCAGAGGGTGCATATTATGGGGCTTATGCTCCGTTAGGATATAAGAAACACCCCGACATCAAAGGAAAACTGCTGGTTGATGAGGAAACAAAATGGATTGTTGAAAAAATCTTCTCCCTAGCCTATCAAGGTTATGGTAGTGCCAAAATCACAAAGGTACTGCGAGAAGAAAAAGTTCCAACAGCGTCTTGGCTGAATTTTACAAGGTACGGTACTTTTGCACATATCTTTGAGGGAAAGCCCGACAGCAAGCGTTATGAGTGGACGATTGCTCATGTCAAGGCAATCTTAAAAAATGAAGTCTATATCGGAAACAGCGTTCATAATCGACAATCAACAGTTTCATTCAAGAGCAAGAAGAAAGTGCGTAAGCCTGAAAGTGAATGGTTTCGAGTAGAAAATACCCATGAGCCGATTATTGATAAGGAAGTGTTTTATCGTGTGCAGGAACAGATAAAATCAAGGCGTAGACAGACAAAGGAAAAAGCAACGCCGATATTTGCAGGGCTTGTCAAGTGTGCGGATTGTGGCTGGTCTATGCGGTTTGCGACAAATAAGGCAAATAAAACGCCATACAGTTATTATGCTTGCAGTTACTACGGGCAGTTTGGAAAAGGTACTTGCTCTATGCACTATATCCGTTATGATGTGTTGTATCAAGCCGTATTGGAACGATTGCAGTATTGGACTAAGGCAGTACAGCAGGACGAAGAAAAGGTGTTGAATAAGATACAAAAGGCTGGCAATGCAGAGCGAATACGGGCAAAGAAGAAAAAGGCAAGTGCTTTGAAGAAAGCCGAGAGCCGACAAAATGAGATTGACCGCTTGTTTGCGAAAATGTATGAAGATAGAGCCTGTGAGAAGATAACGGAACGAAACTTCATCATGCTGTCGGGGAAATATCAAAAAGAACAGATAGAACTGGAACAGCAGATAACCAACCTAAGAGAAGAATTAAGTAAAATGGAACAGGATATGATAGGTGCTGAAAAGTGGATTGAGTTAATCAAGGAGTATTCCGTACCAAAGGAACTGACAGCACCGTTATTAAATGCAATGATAGAAAAAATCCTTATTCACGAAGCAACAACGAATGAGGACAATGAAAGAATACAGGAAATAGAGATATATTACCGATTTATTGGAAAAGTAGACTGATAATGAGGGTTCATATCTTTAACTAAGGGAAACTGGAATGGGATTCCGGATATTGAAATATAATGGCGATTTCTACTCTGTTTAACATTTCCATAGACGATTTACTTTCAAATGAAAGCGGTTCAAAAAAGCTACCGGAGACAGAGTACTTGTATGAGAGTGTTACGGAGTATGATGTTGATGAATCGAAGCGTTATGATATGAAGCTAGGAGGGGCGAAGCAGCTTGTTCTGGTTGGATATGAGGGCGAGAAAATTCAGGTTCGTCTGGGTTCCAATACATTTTCAACGCTTCAGAATGATTTTAAGGTAAAGATTGATGATATCCGGAAACGGATTGATGTAGATGTAAAACGGAAGAATGGTACCACGGAAGCAATGGCAAAGAGTGAAATTGATATTTTCGTGCAGATTCCGGTGCAGTATGTGGATAAGATTGAGTGTGAAGCTCATGCGGAAAGGGTAGAAATCCGTTCCATAGAATGTGAAAATATAGAACTTGGTGTGAAGACAACGAATTTGATTCTAGAAAATGTTGTCGGTTCGGTGGAGGTTGACTGTAATCTTGATATGGAGATTATGTGTGATTCACTGAACGGCGAGATTGCAATTAATCAGGTGTCTGCGACATCTAAAATACATATTCCAGAAAAGGTGGTTTTCCAGGCTGTTGCAAAAGGTATCGGAACAAGCATTTCCTATGAGAAGGCTGGGCAGAGGGCAGAGCGGTTTGATACACCGAAGGCGGACAATGTGATTGAACTAAATGGAATCAAGAGTGAGTTAATTATTTGTATAAAAAATGCGGAAACGTGGTAAAACTGCAAAATAAAAAATGCGGAAATGTCAAAAGAGAGCAGAATCGCTGTGTTTTCTCAGGAATCGGGAGACGGAGTTTCCGTGTATAGTACGGCGGGATTTGGACTTTACGGTATTGATGTATTCGTAGAAGCAAAGAATGAGGAGCAGGCCAGGGAGCTTATAGCCCCTGAAATTCTTTAATGGTTGCTACTGCCAGTACAACGGTTCCAATTGCACATACAATATATACAATTCCGACTACGATAGAGCTTTTCTTTGCGCGCTTCCATTTTACGGTTGCAAGGTACATGGCGCTTAAGACATCTGTCAGGAAGAAGAGCTGCAGGATACCATGCAGGATGGCCGTTCCGAGGCTGATTTTTCCGGCTTTATAAGTCATGCGGATTACCTGCAGGGCGTAAAATGAGCCCGGAAGGATTGTGAGCCAGAATCCGATGACAGTGAAAAATATCATAACACTCATGATTGGGAGCATAAGTGGTATAATCAGACCTCCGGTCATGAATGTCAGTGCTGCACCTGCGAAAAAATATAGGGTGAACAGCAGAATAAAGTCGTATAGGAAAAACGCAACAAGCCCGTACTTATGTATGAGCATGCGGTTTATAAGAGCAGTGGAATCACCTTCCTCATAGGAAGAAAAAGATTTCCAGATATTTAGGATTCCAAGAATATAAAGCACCATAATGTAAATAATAGCAGGCAGGTTTGACAGAAAAAATCCTAATTCCGTAGTGAGAGCGGAGGCATCATATGGAATCGCATCGAGTACATGGCTCTGGAATATAAGATTCGGAAGAGCAAGTACCGGAATCAGAGATAATATAATTACATATGCAATTGCCAGTTTGTCAGCGGATTTTTTCATGGGTATCGGCTCCTTTCGGGAGATTTTGAGTTGTTTTCTAAGTTTCATTATAATTTTCTGACAGTATAAAATTAAGTCTGTTATTAGTTTAAATAAGCTGATACGCTTTAACCGTTAATAAAACTAATCGAAATTCTGCTGTCAGACTGGATGTAAACTTTTCACATTTTTAAGATGTGGCTGGTGGAATTTAGTCTAGCACACCGAATTCAGTCAGTCCATTGGCATGCCTTGAAATCGAGAAAATTTCGATAAGTTGCATTAATTATAGCAGAAAACGAGAGATTTAGTCCAAAAATTTCTTGTTAAACCAGCAAAATTTAAATCACGATGGAATTTACTCTTGCACTGGAATTTACTTTTTCAAGTCAGCCTTCCAGTTTTGAAAGGTAAAGGAAATTTTTCAAAACTGTCAAGAAAATCACGTCGTTGACAAATGTATGTATTTATGCAATAATATTTTTGATTATAGACAATGAACATATGTAAGTACAGAAGATGTAGTGAAGCAGAGATGAAGTGTCACCGGCTGAGAGCATTTCACGCGAACCTTTTGGAAATTTCAGTATGGGAGTCTTCTGATGAAAAGCATTTGTCAAAAGTAAGTGCGTTAAGTTGGATGTTCGTGTAGCAGATCGAATACACATAAAAGAGTGCAGAGTTATAAGGACTCTGAAATAGGGTGGTACCGCGAGTAACATCGTCCCTTGTTAATCACAAGTGGC
>ENA-OQHF01000550-OQHF01000550.1-human-gut-metagenome-genome-assembly--contig:-NODE-550-length-22913-cov-4.332924_pt1 | contig 22913 bp, 19 predicted proteins | sample MGYA00242559_ERZ504709 | MGnify/ENA primary metagenome ERZ504709 (study PRJEB26092, sample SAMD00036203) | human gut metagenome | host: Homo sapiens | study: EMG produced TPA metagenomics assembly of... | reverse complement strand
GAGGGTTAAGCCAAAAAAGAAGCAGATTTTCCAAATACGGAAGATCTGCTCTTTTTAACCGAATCAAGGGAGTCCCCTGCTTCAATTACGAATATCTGCCTGACTCAGATGCGGATCATGGATATCCGCCTGACGGTTTATAAGTGTGATCATTTATTCTTTCTGATCCTGCAGGCGCATGCTGTGTAAAGTACGTCTGTGGAAGAGTTCAGTGCTGTCTCACAGGAATCCTGGATAACACCTACGATGAAACCGACACCAACTACCTGCATGGCAACATCATTGGGGATTCCGAAAAGGCTGCAGGCCATCGGGATCAGAAGAAGAGAACCGCCGGCAACGCCGGAAGCACCAGCCGCACTTGCAGCAGCCAGGATGCAGAGGATCAGAGCGGTCGGGAAGTCTACGCTGATACCAAGTGTATGTGCAGCAGCCAGAGCCATGATGGAAATAGTGATCGCTGCACCACCCATGTTGATGGTCGCACCAAGAGGGATGGAGATGGAGTAGGTATCCTCATCAAGTCCGAGATCCTTGCACAGCTCCATGTTTACCGGAATGTTGGCGGCAGAGCTTCTTGTGAAGAAGGCTGTGATACCACTGTCCTTCAGACAGCGCAGAACCAGCGGATACGGATTCTGGCGTGTGCAGATGAAAGTAACGATCGGGTTGATCACCAGTGCAACAAAGAGCATGGTTCCCACCAGTACACAGATCAGACGGCCATAGCTTAACAGTACGCCAAGTCCCTGCTCGGAGATGGTTGTGAAGATCAGGCCCATGATACCAAATGGAGCAAGGCTGATGATCCATCTTACGGCTGTGGAAGTTGCATCGGAAATGTTTTCGATGACAGTCTTGGTAGTTTCGCTTGCGGCCTTCAGTGCGATACCGAAGATGATAGCCCATGCAAGGATACCGATATAGTTGGCGTTGACAAGTGCGTCAACCGGGTTGGAAACAATGTTCATCAGAAGGTTTTTGAGGACCTCTGCAACACCGCTTGGCGGAGTGACGTCGGAAGTATTTGTATTTTCGGAAAAAGTCAGCATGATCGGGAACAGGCGGCTGGAGATCACAGCTGCCAGTGCTGAGAGTATATTTCCCAGAAGATAAAGTACAACAACGAATTTCATGTTTGTTTTCTGGCCTTTTCCCATGTGGCACAGAGAGCTCATTACCAGGAAGAACACCAGAAGCGGAGCAATTCCACGAAGAGCACCGACGAACAGATCACCGAGAATGGAGATCACAGATGCCTTGGGAATCGCAAGTCCGAGAATGATACCAACGATCAGACCGCAGATGATACGCTTGATCAGGTTGATGCTGTTCCATTTTTGAATCAGGTTTTTCATAACTAGTTTCCTCTTTCCTATTGTGTGAGTGTGCTAAAAAAATGCTGAGCCGCAAAGCAACGATCCAGTGTAAAGGGCGGATCGTTCTAAGCCGGTATTACTGCATCGCGTAAAAGCACAACAGGATAATTATATACAATTATGTCCGCCTTGTAAAGACAAATGTACATAAAACGCGAGAAAGATATAAAAAGCGCCAGATCAATGCTTCGTCTGGCGCTATATATTTGAAGTATCAGGTCCGAATTTTCCGGAAGCTTACAGCAAAGAACAGAACCTCCGCAAAGCCTGTAATTCCCCATGAGAAAATATACAGGAGATAAAGTGAGGAAATGGTCTGGAAGTGTGCAAACACCGTATAGAACCAGATGACACGGAATACACAGGATCCCAGAATGATGATGATGGTCGGTGGGATACTTTTTCCGATGCCACGGGAAGCGGCGATACTGCAATCCATAAAACAGCTGAAGGCATAGCTGAAGCCCATGATCCGGATCCTCTCCATGCCGGCATCGATGACTGCCGGTTCTGTGGCAAACAGTGACAGAAACTGCGGACCGAAAACAAGAAGCAGTCCACCAAGGATCGCGCCTGCGATGAAGGCATAGGTAAGGCTGATCCCATAAGTTTTCAGCATACGTTTTTTATTTCCGGCACCCCAGTTCTGACCGATGAAGCTTGCGCATGCAGTATAGAAAGCAAACATGACGTTGTAGATCAGAGAGTCTGCATTTGCGGCAGCGGCATTTCCGGAAACCGTGACTGCATCGAAGGAGTTGACACCGGCCTGTACGAACAGATTTGCAATGGCAAAAATTCCATTCTGCAGACCTGTGGGAATACCAAGAAGCAGTACTGCTTTACAGGCCTTCGGGTGAAGACGGAGCTTACGCAGGGATACCCTGCATTCGTCTTTTCTCCGAAGGAGGTGGATCATTACCAGCGCTGCGGAGATATACAGTGCGATCGCGCTGGCAGTTGCCACACCTGCGGCGGCCATATGACAGACGATAACGAAAAACAGGTTCAGAAGAACGTTGATCACTCCGGCAATGGAAAGATAGATCAGCGGTCGCTTCGTATCGCCGCGGGCACTTAATACGCCGTTACCGAAATTGTATACAGCCATGGCCGGCATACCCAGAGCATAAATCTTCATATATAAAACAGCCTGGTCCATCAGCTCCGGTTTCGTATTCATCATGGACAGCATCTGTCCGGAAAACAGAAGACAGACGACACAGACCAGAAGTCCTGCGATGGCACAGAGAAGAAGAGATGTATGAATCGTTTCTTCGGTACCTTTTCTGTTTTCGGCACCCAGCTCGTGTGCTACACGAACATTGACTCCGGCGCCCATGCCGATCAGGATTCCGGTAAATAAAGTGACCAGCAGAGTTGTGGAACCCACAGCTCCAAGTGCCATGTAATCTGCAAATCGCCCTACAACCGCAACATCACTTAAATTAAAAAGAACCTCCAACACCTGGGACCCCATCAGGGGAAGGCTAAAGAGGAGGATATTTTTCCAGAGAGAGCCGGAGGTCATCTCAATGGAAGACGTTTTCTTTTTTTCATTTTCACACATAGTTTACCTCATAAAAATTATAAAAAATTCCTTCATCCAAGGTATACAATACTATGTTGGAATAGGTTTGTAAAGAGGGGAAAATAGCTCTTTTACCAGGCGCAGAGGTTTGTTTTTATTTATAGATTCTACATTGATTTCAGTACGAACAATGATATAATAAATGAGAGCAATAAGAAAGTATTTTCAGAAATATTGGAAAAATAAAATACAGCAGACTAAGGAGGAAACCAATACAATGAAAATCGGAAATGATATTTATTATGTAGGCGTAAACGATCATCAGGTAGACCTGTTCGAGGGACAGTATGTAGTACCAAATGGAATGTCCTACAACTCCTATGTGATCAAAGATGAGAAGATCGCAGTTATGGACACTGTAGATGCCGGCTTCACAGAAGAGTGGCTGGGAAAAGTTGCAGAAGTTCTGGATGGTGCGAAACCGGATTATCTTGTAGTTCAGCATATGGAGCCGGACCATGCAGCAAATATTGAGAATTTCATGAAAGCATACCCGGATACAACTGTTGTTGCCAACACAAAGACCTTTACCATGATGGAGAATTTCTTCCGTGGAATGAACCTGGAGGGAAAGAAGCTGGTGGTAGCCAACGGTGACACCCTGACACTTGGAAAACATGTCCTTACCTTCGTATTTGCACCGATGGTTCACTGGCCGGAGGTTATGGTTACATATGACAGCACAGACAAGGTGCTGTTTTCTGCTGATGGCTTCGGCAAATTCGGAGCTCTCGATGTAGAAGAGGACTGGGACTGCGAAGCACGTCGCTACTATATCGGAATCGTCGGAAAATACGGTCCGCAGGTACAGAAGCTTCTCAAGGCAGCAGCAACTCTTGATATCCAGACCATCTGCCCGCTTCACGGACCGATCCTTACCGAAAATCTTGGACATTATCTGGAGAAATATGATATCTGGTCTTCTTATAAAGTAGAGAGTGAAGGAGTAATGATCGCCTACACATCTGTATACGGACATACAAAGAAAGCAGCAGAGCTTCTTGCACAGAAGCTGGAGGAAAAGGGCTGCCCGAAGGTTGTTGTCTGCGATCTTGCAAGAGAAGACATGGCAGAGGCAGTGGAGGATGCTTTCCGCTACGGCAAGCTGGTACTGGCCAGCATTACATACAACGGAGAAGCATTCCCGTTTATGCGTACATTCATCGAGAACCTGACAGAGCGTAATTACCAGAACCGCACCATCGGCCTCATTGAGAACGGAAGCTGGGCACCGACTGCAGCTAAAGTCATGAAAGGAATGTTCGAGAAGAGTAAAAATATCACATGGCTTGAGAACAATGTAAAGATCATGTCCTCCCTCAGCGATGAGAATGTGGCAGAGATCGATGCAATGGCAGAGGAGCTCTGCAAGTAATTTCTGAATGTCAGAACAGCTTATAGAAAATAAAGATATTACATAATAAAAAGGCGTGGACCCGGATTGACAGGTTCGTTCATTTACTGAGTTGTTAATGAACGAAATATATCGATCCGTAAGTCCGCGTCTTTTTTATTTACAAGAATAACAAATTAAAGGTAAGTCAGTGATCTCATGATCCTGGAAACTGCCACAGGATGATTATATCCTCTTACACCACATAAATCCATAAGCCGGAAGCTCTACGTCCTTAAGTTCCAGTGTCTGTCCGGTAATAAGATCGCGGAAGGTTCCTTCCTCCTGCATCCAGGCAGTTTTTTCGCTGTCACTGAAGTTGAAGATTCCGATGAAACGTTCGTTTCCTTTCTGGCGGAGGATGCAGAGAATGCTGTCATCATGAACATCGTATGTATACACGTCACAGTCCTTATCAAAAACAGATTCCTGGCTGCGGATCTGTTCCATGCGGTCCAGAGTCTGGAAGATCTGTCCCTCAACGGAGGCTTTGGATTTTCTTTTTCCGGCAAGCTCCCACTGGAAAGCACCACGGTGGATATAGCGGGAATCTGCTGCCTTATCAGGATCCTCTTTATAGGAATAATCATTGAGACGTCCGATTTCATCGGAGCTGTAAAGCATCGGGATCCCGGACTGGGTAAGCATATATGCGTGAAGCATCAGATCCTCACGGATACCCCTTTTCAGCTTCTCGTCATCTTTTTCAAAAAGGGCAGCCTCGATCCCGCACATGGAAGCAGTAGTTCCGCAGAAACGGGCATCCTGAGTTACCGGGTCATCGTTATAAAGCTCTCCGCGGCTGTCGCTTCCCGGATGCTTTCCTGTAAAGAAATCATTCAGGTAACGCTTATGGGAGGGCTCATCCATGCCCCATTCTTTCAGGGTGGCGAAATCAAGTCCCCAGCCGATATCGTCATGACAGCGGAGATAATTCAGGAAGGTGTACTGCTTCGGAAGGCTGTTTACAATGTCCATCTGTTTTTTAAGAAGGCGGATATCACGGGTGGCAATACTGTTCCAGGTTGTAGCCATGGTTGTTACATTGTAAAGCATATGGCATTCCGGCTTCTCTACGGTTCCGAAATAAGGAACAACCTTTTCCGGCTCCATAACAACCTCACCCAGAAGTACAACACTTGGGCAGACGATCTCAGCGATCATACGCATCATACGAACAATCGTATGCACCTGCCTCAGGTTACGGCAGGGAGTTCCCAGCTCCTTCCAGATATACGGAACCGCATCGATACGAATCACATCCATTCCCTGATTTGCAAGGAAGAGGAAGTTGTACATCATCTCATTGAAAACACGGGGATTGCCGTAGTTCAGATCCCACTGGTACGGATAAAAGGTAGTCATGACATAGTGACCGATATCCGGAAGCCAGGTAAAGTTCCCCGGAGCAGTGGTTGGGAATACCTGTGGTACGGTCTTTTCGTACTCGTCCGGGATCTCACGGTTGTTGTAGAAGAAATAACGGCTCATATATTCGCCGTCACCCTGGCGTGCTTTTCTGGCCCACTCATGATCCTCGGAAGTGTGGTTCATAACAAAATCCATACACAGATTCATTCCGTTTTTGTGGCATTTATCTGCAAGGGCAGCCAGATCCTTCATGGTACCAAGGTCCGGGCGGACTTTGCGGAAGTCGGCTACTGCGTAACCACCGTCGGAGCGGCCCTTCGGGGTATCCAGGAACGGCATCAGATGCAGACAGTTCACGTTGCATTCCTTAAGATATGGAAGCTTGTCAGAAACTCCCTTGATGTTGCCGGCAAAATTGTCAATATAGAGCATCATGCCCAGCATATCCTTCTGGCGGAACCAGTCCGGAATTTTTTTCTCTTTCGAGATCGCGGTTTTTGAGAGCGCGGCGGCGTGCTGTAAAATACTGGTACATCTGGTCGCAGAGCTCTGCAAACATATCGTCATTGTGATAAAGCTCTGTGTACAGCCATCGAAGCTCGTCGTGATGATGGTTTAAGCGTTCCTGAAAAATTTCCTGATCTTTTTTCATGATTTCCTCCCTGAATAGATATTTATGTAAGTATTTTCACTCTCCTGTTGTCTGTCGTCGTATCAGAACAGGAGTGATCTTTTTGTGGATCGGTTTTTGAAGCGGTGCCGGTTTTCTTTTTTTCATTTCGTTCATCTGTTCCACAAGCAGTTCCATGGTAGTCTGTGCGATCACATCAATCTGCTGTCCGATAGTAGTGATCGGAATGATGGACTCCGCAGCAATGGGTGAATTATCGAATCCGATGATCTGATATTCATCCGGCAGACAGTTATATTTCTGGAAGATCAGATTGAGAAATATATTTGCGTAAGTATCATTGGATAAAAATATGCCTTTTTTCTGACCGGAATATTTACTGTCAATATCCTGAAAGATCACACGCATCTGTTCAAAAAGCTCCTGATAGGAATCACCGGAAACATTAAGGTTCAGTTCATAAGGAACATGATATTCCCGGCATGTTTCCTCAAAGGCACGGATACGGTCATAAGCCGGAATATTCTCAGGTACATGGACATTGATGTGGATTAGTACATCACACTGATTACGTATCAGCAGAGAAGTAGCCTGCATGCTGCCCATGTAATTGTCTGTTGTAACGCTGCATATATGTTCTGCTTCACGTTCAATGGCGATCACAGGAATATTATAGGAAGCCAGTTTTTCAGAGGAAAGAGTATGGCTGAGAACAATAAGTCCTTCAATCTTATAAGCCATCAGCTCGTCCAGATACTGCATTTCTTTCTCCGGGCCGCCATCACTGACAAAAACCAGAAATTTGTAATGATAATCGGAGTAACTTCGAAGAAGCTGTGTCAGCATTTCGGAATAATAATGAAGATAAAGGTTCGGGACAATGATCCCTACAAATTCGCTTTTTCCATTGGCAAGAACCCTGGCAAGCTTGTTTTTTCTGTAGCCGAGCTCATCAAGGGCTTTTGCGATCTTTTCCTGATTTTCCAGAGTCAGAGAATTCGGATGATTGAAATATCTCGAGATCGTGGTCTTGGAAAAACCCGTGTATTCTGCAATATCGGCAAATGTTACCTGTTTTTTAGCCATAAAAAAATATTCTCCTTTTAACAGCAGAAAGTTATGATACGGAATGCAGATGCAATTATATAAGAGAAATCTGCAGACCATACAGGATGATTGGATTGATATAATTAATTGGATTGATATAATTAAGTATAACAATACAGACGTTAAATAGCAACAAAAAAATAACCAGTTAAGTTACCGGTTACTTTTTTTGAATAAATTAACAAAAAAGGTTGACAGAAGCTATGGCATATAGTAGTATCAAATTATAAAGTAACCGGTTACTTTACCGGTTACTAAACAAGGACGAAAAGAACAAAAAGGGAGGAAAAGAGAATGAAAAAAGGTTCTGCGAAAGCTGTTCCGGCAGGAAAAAGAACTGCCGCAGAAAAGCTTCAGTATGTGAAAAAGAACTGGCAGCTGTATGTGTTTTTTCTGCTGCCTGCACTTCTTCTGACGATCATCTTCAAATACGTGCCCATGGGTGGCGTACTGATCGCTTTTGAGGACTACAATGTCATTGATGGTGTATTTGGAAGCAAATGGGTAGGACTGGAATACTTCCGGAGATTTCTGGCATCACCGGATTTTATGAATTATCTTGTGAACACTTTGAAACTGAGTATTTACGGACTGCTGTGGGGATTTCCGATTCCGATCATCCTGGCACTTCTTCTGAATCAGATCCGGAGAGCCGGGATCAGGAAAAAAATTCAGCTTCTGATCTATGCGCCGAATTTTATTTCCGTTATCGTACTCTGCGGTATGGTTCGTATGTTTCTTTCACCGGTAGGTCCGCTGAATAAACTGATCGGTTCCGATGCCAACTGGATGACTATGCCGGCAGCATTTCGTACCATTTACATAGCCAGCGGAATCTGGCAGACAGCCGGATGGGCATCCATTATGTATACTGCAGCACTTGCCAATGCAAGTAAGGATCTGGAAGAGGCAGCAGTGGTGGATGGAGCAAATATCCTGCAGCAGATCTGGTATGTACAGCTTCCGGCTATTAAAAACATCATTGTGATCCAGTTTATCCTTCAGGCCGGAAATATTATGAGCATTGGTTTTGAAAAAGCATATGCACTGCAGACAGATATGAACCTTCCTGCATCTGAGATTCTTTCTACTTATGTATACAGAATCGGTCTTCTGAATGGAGACTATGGATATTCTACAGCAGTGGGGCTGTTTAATTCAGTGATCAATGTAATTCTTTTGATCTTTGTAAACTGGGTAGTCAAGAAACTGAATGACGGAGAGGGATTATAGGAGGTGCTGTTATGGCAAAAGCAAAGAAAAAGAAATATTCGGCATCTGACAAAGCCATTTTAGGAATCGGATACGTACTTCTGGGTGCATTTGTACTTTCCATTCTGGTTCCGCTTTTATATGTTGTGATCGCATCCTTTATGGATCCGAATGTGCTGAACAGCCAGGGGATCAGCTTTGATGTGCGGAAGTGGACGATCGATGCGTACCGCAGAGTTCTTGAAAATAATATGATCTGGAGAGGCTTTGCAAACTCATTTTTTATTCCCTGGTGTTTACCATTATTTCAGTTCTGGTAACTCTGCTGGCAGCATATCCAATGTCCAAAAAAGAATTTGTGGGAAGAAATTTCTTCAATGTTATTTTTCTCATTACCATGTTTTTCGGTGGAGGAATGATCCCGACTTTTATCCTGATCAATCAGCTGCATCTGGTAAATACAATCTGGGCAATCCTGCTTCCGGGTGCGTTTAATGTCTGGAACATGATCCTTGCCAGAACCTATTATCAGTCTATCCCCAAGGAACTCAGAGAGGCATCTGCCATTGACGGTGCCACAGAAATCGAGCATTTTTTCAAGATTATGATGCCGGTATGCAAACCGATCATCGCAGTACTTGCACTGTGGTCCTTTGTAGGAATGTGGAACAGTTATTTTGACGCTATGATTTATTTGAATGATGCGAAACTGCAGCCATTGCAGCTGGTACTTCGTTCCATCCTTGTACAGAATACACCGCAGCCCGGAATGATCGCAGATATCCAGAGTACTGCACAGATGGCAAAGGTAGCGGAGCTTCTGAAATATGCTACGATCATTGTATCAAGTTTACCGCTTCTGATCATGTATCCATTCTTCCAGAAATATTTTGACCAGGGCATTATGGTTGGTTCTGTAAAAGGCTGATGACAGGAGGTTGATAATGATGAAAAAAAGAATGAAGGCATTATTGGCAATCGGGCTTTCTGCAATTATAATGGTATGCAGTGCCGGATGTGGAAACGGAAAAGAACACATGAAAGCAGAAACAGATCCGGATACCCCGGTGGAAGATGTGTCCTTTCCTCTGAAAGAAAAAGCAGAGCTGTCTTTTATTACCAGTGCACCTGCAACATCTACACAGGAACCTAATGAAAGAACGATCTTTGAAAGACTGGAAAAGCAGACCAATGTCCACATTGACTGGACCTGTTTTGTATCGGATCAGTTTGATGACAAAAAAAATCTGGCGCTGGCACAGTTCGGAAATCTTCCGGATGGACTTTTTAACGCAGGGATGAGTGATTATGATCTTCTTCGTTATGCCAAACAGGGAATCATTATTCCGGTAGAAAATCTCATTGATAAATACATGCCGAATCTTCAGGCTGTATTTGAAAAATACCCGGAATACAGAACAATGTGTACAGCACCGGACGGACACATTTATTCTTTCCCATGGATCGAACAGCTTGGTGAGGGAAAAGAGGCTATTCAGGCAATTGGAGATATTCCCTACATTAATAAAAAATGGCTGGATTATCTGAAGCTGGAGGTTCCGAATACAACTGAGGAACTGGAACAGGTTCTGATCGCTTTCCGCGACAATGCAGATAAACTGGAACAAGAATTTGATATTGAGGGTGATGTGATCCCGATGTCCTTTATTATCAATAACGGTGATCAGGATCCGGCAATTCTGCTCAACGGATTTGGAGAAGGATATGGTGACACCGGTGATCATTTTGCAGTGAAAGATGATGGAACTGTTATTTATACAACTGTACAGGAAGGTTATAAAGAAGGCATCCAGTGGCTTCATCAGCTGGTAGAAGAAAATCTGGTGGATCCGGAGGCTTTTACCCAGGAATGGTCAACTTATGTTGCAAAAGGTAAGAACCACAGATATGGTCTGTGTTTTACCTGGGATATTGCAAATATTGATAACAATGAAGATTATGTAATGCTCCCGGCGCTGGCCGGTCCGGATGGCCTTGTAAATATCACAAGACAGAATAACAGTGAAACCAGTGGCTTTGACAGAGGACGCTGCGTTCTGACTACAAGCTGTCGGAATACGGCACTGGCAGCAGCCTGGATCGATCAGATGTATGCACCGATCCAGTCTCCGCAGAATAACTGGGGTACTTACGGAGAAAAAGATTCATTTAATATCTTTGAGATGTCCGAGAATGCAGAGGGTGGTCAGATGCTGAAACATATGGATCTGGGAGAAGCCTCTCCGGTAGAGGTTCGTGAAGCACAGTCTGTAAACGGACCGTTGGCAATACTTAACGATTATTACGATGTATATGTAACAGAGCCGGCAGATGCAAAATGGCGTCTCGACAATATGCACGAAACATATCTTAAGGATATGAACAGTAAATATGTGTATCCGAATGTATTTATGAGTATTGATGATACCAATAAGGTATCTCAGTATGACACGGACATTAAGAAGTATGCGGAACAGAAAAAAGCAGACTGGATCCTGAATGGCGGCATCGATAAAGAATGGGATTCCTATCTGAAAAAGATGGAGCAGTATGGACTGTCTGATTATCTGGCGATCAAACAGAAATATTTTGACCAGTATCAGAAGTCTCTTGGTGAGACAGAGAAATAAAAACAGAAAAAGATACCGGTCAGAAACATAAAAAAGAAAGAGAGAGCAGAGTATGAGTGAAAAACTTGAAAAAGCACGTCTTTATGAAATAGAGGAAGCAAAAAATATCCCACAGGAAGAGAAACCGGCCTTTCATGTATCTGCACCGGTTGGCTGGATCAATGATCCCAATGGATTTTCTGTTTTTAAAGGAAAGGTACATCTTTTTTACCAGTATCATCCTTACAGCCGTGACTGGGGCCCTATGCATTGGGGCCACAGTGTGACAGAGGATATGATCAGATGGGAGCAGCTTCCAGCAGCGCTTGCACCGGATCAGGAATATGATCGAGAGGGATGCTTTTCCGGAAGTGCTATTGAAGTGGATGGAAAACAGGCTTTGATCTACACAGGAGTTACAACAGAAAAGCTGCCTGATGGAAAAGAAGAAATCCGGCAGAACCAGTGCCTTGCCTGGGGTGACGGAAAAGATTATGTAAAGGTAGAGAAAAATCCGGTAGTCACCGGGGATATGCTTCCGGAGAAATGCAGCAGAGTTGATTTCCGTGATCCGAAGGTATGGGAAGATAACGGAACATACCATATGCTCGTAGGATGCCGCAGCGAAGAAATTCCTGGACAGGTAGTTCTGTTTTCCAGTAAAGATCTGAAAGAATGGAAATTTGAAACAATTCTTGCGGAGAACTCCACAGGAGAAATCGGTGTTATGTGGGAATGCCCCGATTTCTTTCCGCTCGGGGATAAACATGTGCTGATCTGTTCTCCGCAGCATATGCGGGCAAAAGGGTATGAGTTTCATAATGGACATAATTCCCTGTATTTTACGGGAGATTATGACAGCGAAAAACATACATTTGAAAAAGACGCACCGGTAAGTCTGGACTACGGACTTGATTTTTATGCGCCGCAGACAACCCTTCTTCCAGATGGAAGAAGAGTAATGATCGCCTGGATGAAATCCTGGGATAGCTGTGTGATCAAGGAAAAGCAGAGATGGCAGGGAATGATGACTCTTCCGAGAGAGCTGGAATATCGTGACGGAAAGATCTGGCAGAAGCCGGTCCGGGAAATTGAGAATTATCGGAAAAACCGTTGCTGTTATGAGAATGTAAATGTGGGTGAGAGCTTAAGCCTTGAAGGCGTCCGTGGCCGAATGATCGATCTGATCGTGGAACTGCAGAACGCAGATGGTATCGTGGATGGAAGCAGGAACTCCGGAAATCCAGATCAGGAAGCATTAGGTGTGTACAATGAGTTCCAGATCGAGCTTGCACGCAATGAAGAATATACAACGGTCTTTACCTATGATCGAAAAAGACAGATACTGGAGATCGACAGAACCTGGAGCGGGGTGCAGCGTGATGTTGTATGTACAAGAAAGCTCCAGATCACAGATGGCAGACAAAATCTGAAGCTTCGTTTTATCCTGGATCGAAACTCCATAGAGCTTTTTATCAATGATGGAAGCAAAACTGCGACTACCGTGATCCCAACACCAGTGGAAGCAGATGAGATCCTGTTTCACAGTGACGGAAATGCTGTGATCCAGGTTGAGAAATATGATATTGTGTTGTAGAAGCCTCTCAAATATTGACAATTTCTCTATTTTTGTATAACATAGGGGAAGTTGCTTACGCCGGATCAGGAGTTATTCGTATCTCCTGATCCGGCATATATTTACAGGAGAGGAACACAGGAATGTTTTATCAGTTAAAAATCACAAGAAAAGGAACGAAACCGCCGGTATGGAGACGTTGTACTGTTGCGGCTGACGTTACATTTGCAAATATGGCAGCCATGCTTGAAAAACTGGTTCAGTATCCGTCAGGCAGCCTATATGAGATTGAATTTTTTCAGAAAAAAGTACAGATCCGTGAGAATGGTGACGGAGAAGCAAAGAATAATTTCACATTATTAAATGCAGGCGAGACAGAGACTGCAGAGCTTATGGATTCCGAGAAATGGTTTACTTTCCGTCAGTATGGTGCGGATAAGGAAGCTCCGGAATACAGAGTTGACATTGAGAAGAAAGACGAGGGAACAGCAGAAGCTCCTTCTATTGTAAAAGAGGTAAAGGGTGAGGATGATCCGTACTGGACAGAGGCACCGGAGCTGGAATGCACTGCAGCAGTTGAGACAGAGGCGGAAACAGTCAAAGCATCTGAGGACATTGCTGCAACAGTAGCAGCGGTAGAGGCAGCTGCCAGAGCTGCAAAAGCAGATGAGGCAGCCACAGGCAGCAGAAGAAATCCTACAGTAAAAGATTTCCTTATGTCCTATCGTAAAGAAGACCTTCTCAGCATTGCAGGTGAGCTTGGACTTCACTGCAAGGGAATGGAACAGGAAGGGATTGCCGCAAAGGTTGCCGCAGAGGTTCTTAAACCGGAGGTTATGAAAGCAAGCTTCCTCGTAGCAGACGATCAGGAGGTACTGGCTTTTGAGGCGGCTATTCAGAGAAAATGCTTCCATGTTGCAGAGGATGAGTGGAATACATTAGAATGGCTGAACGATATGGGCTACCTTGTTTCCTACAGTGATGATTACGCAGAAGTTCCGGCAGAGGTTGTAGCTGTTTACGATCAGATCAATACACCGGAGTTCCAGACACTTCGCAGCCAGGTAAACTGGTTGAAGGATTGCCTTATTATGGTAAGCTATCTGTATGTATCTGCACCGGCAAAGACCGTATATGAGATGTTTAAGCAGAGAAAAGGTTTTGACATCGGATATGACAGCTTCATCGAGCTGTATCATACCATTCCGGAGAAGGCCTGTATCTGTGAGCTTGCGGGGGATCAGCTGATCCTGAAATCCGCACTGGTTAATAACATCTACAAGGATATCGAGAGACGTCAGGGTGGACGGAAATTCTATATTCCGTCCGTAGATGAGATCCTGGATTATTCCGAAAACGGTTATCCGACAAAATCTGCTTCTTACCAGAGACTGGGCAGATTCCTGCTGGACGAGATGAAGGTTTCTGATGCGGTGAAGGATCAGGTACTGTTCTTTATTTACAAAGAATGCTCCATGGATGGCAGAATGTCAGCGATCATGGAAAACCTGAACCAGAAGGGGATCCAGTTTAACGATGAGCAGCTTGAGAAATTTACAAAGCTGATCATGGAGGCAAACAATAACACAAGAATGCTGGAATTCCGCGGTTACACACCGAATGAGATTTCAGGAGCAGTATGGCCGTTTGCCACAGGCAAGCCGCACACTGCAATGCCGAACAGCTTTGTGCCGACAGCAATGCCGATGCAGCCGGCATCTGCAAGAAAAATCTATCCGAACGATCCGTGTCCGTGCGGAAGCGGTAAGAAATATAAGAAGTGCTGCGGAAGAAGATAGTTCTGCAGAAAATTCACTGTAATTCCGGAGCTGAAAGTTCCCATAGATCGTTGCGGAGCGACTGCGCTCATGAGTGAGCAGCGAACGCGGATATCTGGTCCGATTTATCGTTTGATGCAGTATCTCCGGAAATACCATACAAATTAAATATAAGACAGTTCGTTTGTACCATCCTGTCTATAAATAAAACCAGGGCTGAAGAAGATGTGAGAATCAGGGCAGACTCGTGGCGGGGCTGCCCTTTTTTTACTTTAACTGGATCACAGCCGGGAATCCCGGCTTTTTTATTTATGGAAATATTCGGGTGGTGTGACAGATCCAGAAGGAGGAAAAATTTATGTATCAGTTAAAAACAGAAGCAGATTTCGATTCGGCACACTTTCTGTCCGGTTACACCGGCAAATGTTCCAATATCCATGGTCATCGCTGGCATGTGGAGATTGAGATCGAAAGCCGGAAGCTGGAGAAAAACGGCCAGGAGCGCGGGATGCTGGTAGACTTCGGAGACCTGAAAAAGGATCTTCGGGAGCTGGCAGATTCCATGGATCACACGCTGATCTATGAAGAAAATACATTACGTCCGAAAACGCTGGAAGCACTGGATGAAGAAGGATTTCATCTGGTGAAGGTTCCCTTTCGCCCTACAGCAGAGAATTTTTCAGAGTATTTTTTCAGAAAAATGGAAGAAAGGGCTATCCTGTAAAAAGAGCTGTTGTTTACGAAACACCAAATAACTGTGCAGCTTACCGGGAAACGGAAGAAGAAACGGAGGCGGTATGGCTATGAGTACCTATCAGGTTGTCGAGAAATTTGTCAGCATCAACGGAGAGAGCAGACGGGCAGGAGAGCTTGCCGCTTTTATCCGGTTTAAGGGTTGCAATCTTCAGTGCAGCTATTGTGATACCAGCTGGGCAAATGAGCCGGGATGTGAGAGTGAAAGGCTGACAGAAGAAGAGATCCTTTCCTGGATCCGTGAAACAGGCGTAAAAAATGTGACACTTACAGGCGGGGAACCACTTTTGCGGAAAGGGATGGAGGAGCTGATCGAGGCAATCCTGGAGGATCCATCCCAGCGGGTGGAGATTGAGACCAATGGAAGCGTGGATCTGAAGCCTTATCATATATTAAAAAAACGTCCGTCTTTTACCATGGATTATAAAGCACCGGACAGCGGCATGGAAAAAGAGATGCTCCTTTCCAATCTGGAGCTTCTGGGCAGTGAGGATACGCTGAAATTCGTGGTCAGCAGCCGCAGAGATATGGAAAAAGCCCTGGAAATCCTAGAAAAGTACAGGCTGGTCGGAAAAACGGCAGTTTATTTCAGCCCTGTATTTGGCAGGATCCAGCCGGTGGAGATCGTGGATTTCCTTATGAAAAAAAAGCTTAACGATGTAAAGCTTCAGATCCAGCTTCATAAGGTGATCTGGGACCCGCAGAAGCGGGGAGTATGACAGGAAAACATATCACAATATAACAGAAATACCGCAGAAAAGGAGAACGCTATGAAAGCACTTGTACTTGCAAGCGGCGGTGTGGATTCCACCACCTGCCTGGGGCTTGCCGTAAACAAATATGGAAAAGAGAATGTAATTGCATTAACAGTAGCTTACGGACAGAAGCACACAAAAGAAATCGAGGCTGCCAGAAAAACAGCAGAATATTACGGAGTGGAGCATCTTTATCTGGATCTGGAGCCGATCTTCCGGTACAGTGACTGTTCGCTTCTGAAGCATTCAGACAGAGAGATCCCGCACGAAAGCTATGCAGAGCAGCTGAAGGAAACCGATGGTTCACCGGTTTCAACCTATGTGCCGTTCCGGAACGGATTATTTCTTTCCTCGGCAGCAAGTATTGCACTGTCAAAAAACTGTAGTGTGATCTATTACGGTGCACATGCGGATGATGCTGCCGGAAATGCGTATCCGGACTGCAGCAGTGCATTTCACAATGCGATCAACGAGGCGATCTATCAGGGAAGCGGCGGCCAGCTGAAGGTTGAGGCGCCTTTTGTCAGCTGCACAAAGGCAGAGGTCGTAAAAACCGGCCTGGAGCTGAATGTTCCTTATGAACTGACCTGGAGCTGTTACGAAGGCGGCGAAAAGCCCTGCGGTGTGTGCGGAACCTGTATTGACAGAGCAGAGGCATTCCGGCTCAATGGAGTGAAGGACCCGGCACTTGACAGATAGATCGGATCATAAATATCCGCCCGACTATAGAAAGGAAAAAATATGAGCAGAGAAAACCTGGAAAAAGAAGGGATCACCCTTCTTGGAAATCAGAAAGTAAAATATCCGGACAATTATGCTCCGGAGGTACTGGAAACATTTTTGAACAAGCACCCGGACAACGATTACTTTGTAAAATTTAACTGCCCGGAATTTACAAGCCTTTGTCCCATTACCGGACAGCCGGATTTCGCAACGATCACGATATCCTACGTACCCGGTGAAAAAATGGTGGAGAGCAAATCTCTGAAGCTGTACCTTTTCAGCTTCCGCAATCACGGAGATTTTCATGAGGATTGCGTGAACATCATTATGAAGGATCTGATCCGGCTTATGGACCCGAAATACATTGAGGTCTGGGGAAAATTTACGCCGAGAGGCGGCATTTCCATTGATCCATACTGCAATTACGGAAAGACCGGAACCAGATGGGAGGAGATTGCCTGGAAACGTCTGACAGAGCATGACATGTACCCGGAAAAGATCGATAACCGGTAGAAAAACAAAAAGTCCCTGTTTTCACTGCGAAAAGCAATGAAAGCAGGGGCTTTTTGTTTAGGTGTGCCTGACCGCGCAGGTTTATCTTTATGACAGCCGGATGCACTCCGATTCTGTGCCAAACAGATCAGCGATCACATCGTGCACGGTTTCGATCTTATCTGCCATATAAGCCTTTGCTCCGCAGAACAGCAGGCCGTTTTCCACGTCGCCCTTTACGGCGGCGATCAGCTTGTCTGTAATGCAGTAAGGGATCTCGCCGGGAGAACATTTGGCAAGGCAGCGGTGGCAGGGACTGTGCGGGATTTTTTCTCCGGCCATGACGTGCTGCATGAAGGGATTCATAATGGCACGTCCCGGCATACCTACCGGACTTTTTACAATGGCAATGTCGTCCTTTGCGGCGTGGATCAGGGATTCTTTCAGCCGGATGTCTGCGTCACATTCTTCCGTTGGGATAAAACGGGTGGCGACCTGAACGCCGTCCACACCAAGATCAAGGACATGCTTTACATCCTCGTGCGTGGCGATGCCGCCGGCAGCTACTACAGGGATTTCCGTGCCGAATTTTGCGGCATAGCTTTTTACAGTCTGGACGATCTTTCGGATCTCATTGTCGTAGGCTTCCGGTGTATAGGAATCCAGCTCTTCCTTGTGGAAGCCCAGATGACCGCCTGCCTGGGGACCTTCGATCACCACAAGGTCTGCAGTGCGCTTGTACTTTCTTTCCCAGTATTTCAGGATAACCTTTGCAGATTTGTCCGTTGAGACAATGGGGGCAATCTTTGTTTTGCTTCCGCTGACAAGAGCAGGGAGCTCTGTAGGAAGTCCTGCACCGGAGATGATCAGGTCAGCGCCGGCATGGACAGCGGCTTTTACATGAGATGCGTACTCCTTCAGTGCAACCATGATGTTGTAGCCGATGATACCGTCAGGAGAAATCCTGCGTGCTTTTTTCATCTCGGACAGGATAGCCCGCTGGTTGGCTTCTTCGGTATTCCGGTCGAAATCCTTTTCCCGGTAGCCGATCTGAGCGGTGGAAATGATTCCGATCCCACCTTCCTTTGCAACGGTGCCTGCCAGACGGCCAAGGCTGATGCCAACGCCCATTCCACCCTGGATCAGGGGAAATCTCGTAAGTTTATCACCGATTTTTAAATTCTTCATAATGATCAGATCCTCACATTCATTTGCTTTCGTTAAATAATTTTAGTGTAAAATAGTTTTATTATCAAAGTATACCATAACAGGGGGATTTGTCAATGTAAATGTCGGTGAATCAGGGAAGTCCCCTGCTTCAATTGCGAACATCCGTCGGACCAGATTTTGTTAAAATCCACTTTGTTGACAGAACAGAAAATATCAGGCAAATTCAGAGTGATATCAGCTTTACAGAAAACTGTAAAGTGAATTAGAGGAAAAGGGAGGAACAGGTATGCGAAAAAAGACGAGTACCATCATGGCTTGGCTGCTTGCGGCGTCCGTGACAGTCACATTTCTGTCAGCGGAACCGTGACGGCCTATGCACAGGAGGAAATGCCGCTGGCGGAAGCCGGAACCGTGACAGAGAGTGCGGAAGAGTTTGGCGACAGCAGTGACAGCATTGCAGATGTTGCGGAAGAGGGCAATATTGAAGCTAAAGAAAAGGGTGAGCTGACAGCATTATGCTGTGTAGTTTCACCCTTTTTATGTGTGATGAAATTTTTAAACTGTAAAGCAGTAGGCTGTGTCCGGAATCCCTCTGGCAAAATCAGAATTTAAACAGATTCAGACCGATCTCCTGACTGAACTCACGGCCGATCTCTCCGTCGATCACCTGGATCTGGATCTCGGCAGTAGCGCTGATGATGGCACGGTTCAGATGACCGCCGTGTACATGGCCTTCCTCGTCACCGGCTGCGATATGGAGATGAAGATAAACGTCACCGTCTTTGCGGGTAACGGTACCGGTAAGTGATACGATCTCAAACGCTCCCTGGAACTGAATAGAGTGGTATTCCTTTGTCACTGTGTTGTATACGCCTGCAGTGAAATCATTGATGGCGCCAAGGCCTGTGACCTGTGCAAGGCGGATATTCTCTTTTTTTGCAACCTTGCCGATCTCCTCCAGGATCTCTTCCTTCGGATCAAGACGAAGATAGATCGTGTTTCCAAAACGTCTGTATTCCATGATAAAAACCTCCCTTTGTGTGATATTTGCCATAAACAGCGGCGGATATTTTTATCCGCTTGTCAATAAGTATAATACATTTTTAATTTTTTTACGGAAGGCCAGGGAAAGAGAATGCCGGAGTCTCATGTCTGTGCGAGAGATTTTTTTTGACGTCTGCTCTTAGCATTGGAGGTAGGCGGGGATACGTTTGAGGTTTCGTTAGGGGGATGTGGTTGAGGGACGCCAGAGGAAGGTGGCATCGCTCCGGGAGTGGATGCAGTCGGGGATGTTTTTGAGGTTTTGAGAGGTGGATGTGGTTGAGGGACGCCAGAGGAAGGTGGCATCGCTCCGGGCAGGGACTCCGTCGGGGGATACTACTAGGGCTCCGTGAGACGGCTAAAAGCATTGCGGCAGGGCCAGAACTCGCCTGCGGCTCAGACAGCAGACCCTGCCGCAATAACGCCGTCTCCCGCAGCCCAAGTAGTAATCACCCCTCCTCCGCAGCAGCCCGGCCCGATGCCACCTTCCTCTGGCTGACGCTTCCAGCCGACAGGAAAAAACATGCGGGGGATGGAAGCGGACTGGGCGTCCTGTCCTGAAATGTTGGATTGGTACAGAATATTCCTGCAAATATCGAAGAATCTCCAGAACCAGATTGGCGCAGCGTACCATTGTAAGTACCGAAGAATCCAGAAACGAGATCGGCCCAACGTACCACTATAAGTATCGAAGAATACAGGGACGAGATTGGCATAGCGTATCACCATAAATATTGAAGAATCCAGAAACGAGATCGGCCCAACGTACCACTATAAGTATCGAAGAATACAGGGACCAGATCGGCACAGCGTTCCACTCTGAGTACCGCAGCATACAGACAAAAGTCAACAACGCAGCACACACAACAACGAAGAACTCCTTCCGTGCCCAACGGGGTGGGAGCGCCGTTCGGGCTACGGAACTCTGAGATCGCCTTCCCTCGCACTTACCGCATTGAAAATGCGACCGGCATAGCGCACTCAGCGAAGAGACTTATAAAAAAACAACATATATATAAAAGACAACATATTTATAATAAACAGGGAGATATAAGATAATAGAAGGAAAGAAATTGCCCCTTTAAGATAAACTTCCAGGAAAATCATAAAAAAATTGAATTTTATGGTTGACAAGCATAAACCCCTATGGTAATATAAATGAGCTGTCGCAAATAATTGTTTTTAAAAAACAAACAATTAAAAAATAATAGTATGAACAGATTACTTAAATCTCCTTTGTCGGGTATAATCCCGCCATTAGTAAACCCCATTATTAGATGATGACACGTTAGATGTTAGAGGCTTGGAGTGTTTAATAGAGCGTCTTATTGATGGAGGTGTAAATGCTCCTTTTATTCTTGGAACAACAGGTGAGGCACAATGCCTAAGTTACAAGTTGCGAGCAGAAATGATTCGTGAGACTTGTCGTATTACAGCAGATCGTTTGCCGGTACTGGTTTGTATATCAGATACATCTATTGTGGAGAGTGTTAGACTTGCACAGGTAGCTGCTAACTATGGTGCTGAAGCTGTAGTTTCTGCACCACCGTATTATTTTGCTTCTGCTCAACCAGAATTAGTGGAATTTTATGATAAGCTCATTAAAGATTTACCACTGCCTCTTTTTTTGTATAATATGCCTACGCATACCAAAGTAAATTTCGCTCCACAAACAATTTATCGTATAGCAGAAAATCCCAAGGTTATAGGGTTTAAAGATAGTTCTGCCAATTTAGTTTATTTTCAGTCGGTAATGCATATAATGAAAGATCATCCAAACTTCTCTATGTTAGTTGGCCCTGAAGAGGTTACCGGAGAAGTTGTTCTGATGGGAGGAAATGGCGGAATTAATGGAGGTGCCAACATGTTTCCCAAATTATATGTTGCTCTTTACAATGCTGCAAAGGAACATAATTTTGAGGAACTATATCGTCTACAGAAAATTGTGATGCAAATAAGCACTACTGTATACACCATAGGAAAATATGGCTCCAGTTATTTGAAAAGCCTAAAATGCGCTTTATCTCTTTTGGGAGTCTGTAGTGATTTTGTGGCAGCTCCATTTAACCATTTTGAAAAAGAAGAACGTGATCAAGTAAGAATTGCATTAGAAAATTTGAACATGGATCTTGATTTAAAATCATAAGTGCTGATATTATGTCTATTATAGATACAATAGTCTTTTTAATATTTACAGGTGGGGTAGTTTTGCTTGGATGTTCTTTTTTTAGTAAAAAACGAACTTCAGATGAATTTACTTCAGCTGGTCGTAGCCTTCCTGGTTGGGTAGTAGGTATGTCTATTTTTGCAACTTATGTAAGTAGTATAAGTTATTTGGCATATCCGGGAAAAGCGTATATGGCCGATTGGAATGCATTTGTATTTAGCCTTTCTATTCCTATTGCTTCTTATTTTGCAGCACGATATTTTGTTCCTTTTTATCGTAATTTAGATAGTGTTTCTGCATATAGTTTTCTTGAGAAGAGGTTTGGCACCTGGGCTAGGTTCTATGCATCCATTTGTTACTTGCTGACTCAGATAGCACGTATGGGGTCCATACTTTATCTTTTGGCATTACCAATGAATGCTTTATTGGGTTGGGACATTAAAGCTATTATAATAGTTACAAGTGTAGCCATTATCTTCTATTCAATGTTGGGCGGATTAAAAGCAGTGATATGGACTGAAGCTATTCAGGGTTTTATATTGATTGGTGGAGCTATAATATGTATGCTTGTATTGATGTTTAACATGCCCGAAGGACCTAAGCAAATGTTTGATATGGCAGTCGCTGACAATAAATTCAGTTTAGGGAGTTTTGGAACCAGTCTATCTGATTCCACTTTTTGGGTATGCTTGGTTTATGGAATCTTTATTAACCTTCAGAATTATGGTATTGATCAAAACTATGTACAGCGCTATTTAACGGCTAAAGATGAGAAACAGGCTAAATTCTCAGCATTATTTGGAGGATATTTATTTATTCCAGTATCAATGATCTTCTTTATGATAGGTACGGCGTTGTATACTTATTACAAAGCATATCCAGATTTATTACCGATGGGTGTTACCGGAGATTCCGTTTTTCCATATTTTATCGTTCAGGAACTTCCTGTCGGGCTTACCGGTTTACTGATTGCATCTATATTTGCTGCTGGCATGAGTACGGTTGCAACTAGTATTACTAGCTCAGCAACAATTATACTTACAGACTATTATAAAAGATTTATTTGTAAACAACCAACTGAAAAACAATCGGTTTGCGTGCTTTATGGTTCAAATATAGTTGTCGGTATCATTGGCATATTAGTGGCATTAGCTTTTTTGAATTG
>ENA-OQHF01000547-OQHF01000547.1-human-gut-metagenome-genome-assembly--contig:-NODE-547-length-22963-cov-3.622044_pt1 | contig 22963 bp, 28 predicted proteins | sample MGYA00242559_ERZ504709 | MGnify/ENA primary metagenome ERZ504709 (study PRJEB26092, sample SAMD00036203) | human gut metagenome | host: Homo sapiens | study: EMG produced TPA metagenomics assembly of... | reverse complement strand
TTTGACGGCCGCCGATGAGCTGGGTGGAGGCCAGCTGAATCACGCATGCCGACGCCACCAACGCCAATGCGGCGCCGATGGCGATGCATTTGAACGCGAGGTCTTGACCTTGGCGAACTCTACGATGCGACGAATGGTGTTCACTGGGTTCCGCCTTTGTTGGACTGGTATCCGCTTAAGTCGATGGACACTGATCCCTGCTGCGGGACCATGCCCATGTCGCTGGCCTTGTCGGGCAGGTTCGCGACCAATTGATCGAGTTTGGCCTGATCGTCTTCGATATCTTGGGTAAGTCTGTTGATGTTGGTTTCGATCTGTGCCGCCTCAAACGAGTTCTGCACCATCTGGGTACGCAGCATCAGCGCGCCGAACAAGGTGCCGACGAGGAAGATCACTGCGATGGCCACGTGCACCAGCGGTGCGCTTCTTGTTCTGGTCCATTCGATGACCCGTCCGACGACATTGCCCTGCTCGTTTCCACGCGGGTTGGAGACCACCCGCAGCTCAGGTCGGGAGGAGGACTGATGCTTGGTGTGCGGTCGGTTCGAGGCTGGAGCCGCGTTCGATCGAATGCTACGTGCAGTTGCCATATGCTGTTATCCCCTCCTTGTACGAATTCGTGCCGTGTTTTTGGCTCTGCCCGGAGACGCGGAGCCTTGTATCTTGACGTCATTCAGGCCCTGCGCGGTTTGCGTAAAGCGTTTCCTCCATCGTGACGGAATCTCACGGCTGACTTCCACCGCCCGCAACCGCACCGAAGCCGATCTCGGGTTGGCTGCGATTTCATGTTCGTCGGCCTTGATGGCACCTCGCGTGAGATCCGTGAAAAACGGTTGGGCATCCGGCGGTATGACAGGCAGGCCAGCCGGAACATCCACTCGCAGCCCTTGTGCCATGAACGATTTGACGGTTTTGTCTTCGAGCGAATGATAGGACTCCACCACCAGTCGTCCCCCGACATGCAGTCGGTTCGCGGCCTGCGGCAATGTGGAGGCGAGCTTGTCCAATTCGCCGTTGACTTCAATGCGCAACGCCTGGAAGACGCGTTTGGCGGGATTGCCCGCCGGGCGGTGGGCTTGCGGCACCACTTCATCGACCAGACGGTTGAGCTGTGCGGTGGTGGTAAACGGCTCCTTGTCTCGACGCGCCACGATGGCGCGGGCGATCTGACGCGAGAAACGCTCTTCACCGTATTCCTTGAATATGCGGACCAGTTCCGCCGCATCATAGGTGGCAAGAATCCGTTCGGCCGTCAACGGCTGGCTGACGTCCATGCGCATATCCAGCGGCGCATCATGCGAATAGGAGAAGCCACGATCGGTTTCGTCGATCTGCAGGCTGGATAATCCCAGATCCATGAATACGGCGTCCACGCGTTCGATGTCTTGGTCCGCCAACACCTGATCGAGCTGATCGAAGGCGGCATGCACCGGAATGAATCGATCGGCGAGCCCCTCCCGTTCCATACGTTCGGTGGCCAGCCCCAGCGCTTCACTGTCACGGTCAATGCCGATGAGCCGAGCCTGAGGCGCGGCCTTGAGGAAGGCGATGGAATGGCCGGCAAGGCCCAGGGTGCAATCCACTGCGATGGCGTTCTCATGTTCCAGGGCAGGTGCCATCAGGTTCACGCAATCGTCAAGCAATACCGGCAGATGAATATTCGCCACATCAACCATCAGAATTCCACCTCCGGCAACACATCGTCAGCAATATCGGAATATCCCTCTTCCTTCTCGGCGAGGTAGGACTCCCACGTGTCCTTATTCCACAGTTCGGCACGGGTGCCAACGCCGATCACCACGACGTCGGAACCCAGATTGGCGTAATCGCGCAGCATCTGCGGCACCAGCACGCGGCCCTGCTTGTCCGGCTGCTGGTCGACGGCAATTTTATGTATTCTTTTGACTCAGATTTCCCACTGGACCTATTGGCTCTGTATTTTCCTGTCAGGAATGAGTGTCGGTTACTTCTTTATTTATATTCCTAAATTCATTGAGATCAAAAATTACCTGACGGATTTGATGAAAGACTATGAAACAGAAAAGTAATGCTTCAGTAAATTTTTCAAATCGGTATAAGTCATAAGCACCGTTTTTATAATTTACTGGAACAGTACTGGCTCTGGCCTATATTCGATTTTAATGACCGCGTATGGATAACTGATATTCGCAGGTTCTTCTCCTTCCGGACCAAGCAATACACTTGTTACAACAATATTCTCTTTTGTCAGATATACGTCTGGAAACTGAATACTGTATCCGCCGGTCAGCTGTTTTCCATAACCAACCACTATGTAGAGTTCATCCTGATCAGCATAGGTCAGTTTGAACTCTCCTGTTTTTTTCTGATCAATGATTGTCTTTAATTCTTCTGGAATCTCATCATCATCCACTACTGTAAAATCAATCTCCTGCAGACGTTCTTCCTTTTTTGATGTACTAGCCAAAAGACAGGCAAAAAAGAGCAACACAAGGCAGATACTAATGACTCGGCAAATCAAGTGATACATATTTCGATACTGATTTCGATATTGATTTCTTTTGTTGTTCATTCTTAAATTAGCAGCAGACATAAAAAGCCTCCATAAATATGATATCTATCTCATATTTATGGAGGTTTTTTCTTAAATATGCCAATCAAAGCATTATTCATTCTTAATTGCTCGGAATCTCTTCGCCCTGCTTTACATACTGCTGATTTCTCTTATATGTAACAGTCTGTCCTTTTTCTGGATACATCATGCCTAGCTCGTTGACTGCGTAATCGTAAATACGCTCATAATCAACTGACCCTTCAATTTCACTGCTTTTAGCGTTATTGTCCTCAACAAGGGAAGCATATGTTTTTGCAATGACGCAAGCTTTGTATTGCTTTGGTTTAACTTTGCCTGCTGACCTACGTAAAAAATACATGCAAATAAAAGCACAGCACACAAAACACCGACTACTGATGCCTCAGCAAAGGTCAGTGCATTTGCTCTTCTTCTGCGCTCTTCAAATTCCTTCTGTACTGCACGTTTGTGAATCTGTTTTTCCCAGCGTTTCTGACGCTCCTGCTGACGCTCAAGCTGTTCCTGCTGGTAGCGATCCAGATAAGGAACTGCCTTGCGCACGGTATTATCGCCGGACACTGCTGTATTAAATTGTCTTTTAAAACTTGGCCAGATTATATTGTCTTTTGGCTCCATGGCGTCCTCATCTCTTCCTGTATATTTCTCGTTCTCACAGTCGTTTCACCGCCATTTCAAGCCGCAGCCCCACGCCATGATCACAAAATTAGTCCATCTTATACGATAAACTATTGTACTCCATAAACGTGAGCTTGTCAATGAAAAGATTACGAAATCCATTCGCCTTCGGGCTTTGCTGTAAAATTAAGCACTAACCTTCCCGATAAACTCTCTTACGCGGGCATTTTCAGATGAAAACAGTTCATCTGGCGTTCCTTCTTCCACGATCACTCCCTGTTCCATAAAGACGATGTGATCGGAAACTTCTTTTGCAAACTGCATCTCATGTGTGACAATAATCATTGTCATATGATTTTGAGCTAACTGGCGGATGACCTTTAACACCTCTGCTGTCAGCTCTGGGTCTAGCGCAGAAGTTGGTTCATCAAAGAAAAGAATCTTTGGCTGCAATGCAAGTGCTCGTGCTATTGAAACTCGCTGCTGCTGACCGCCGGAAAGCTGGCATGGATAGGCATTTTCTTTATCAGAAAGCCCTAGCTGCTCAAGAAGCTTTTTGGCCCGCTCTTTTGCTTCATTTTTACTCACATGATTCACACATACAGGCGCATCGATGATGTTTTTCATAACAGAGTAATGCGGAAAAAGATTAAAGCTTTGGAAAACAAGACCGAAATAAGATCGAATCTGCTTAAGCTTATCCTTTGGCGCATAGACGCAGCGCTTTTGCCCTTTTTTATCATCCTGCTCCCACGCTGCCTTTTCGCCAAGATAAATCAGCTCTCCTGCATCCATCTTTTCAAGAAGCGTTGCACAGCGAAGCAATGTAGACTTTCCAGAACCGGACGGTCCTATAATGGAAACCACCTGACCTTCTCTCACTTTCAGAGAAATATCTTTTAAAACACCACTTTTGTCAAAGCTCTTTTTTACATGCTTCATCTCCAGAAGGACTGTGCCTTCCGCTTTATTATTTTGAACTGCCATATTTTTACCTACCTATAATACGAAAGCCGTTTTTCGATATACTCCATCACTGTTGCCACAATCAGGTTAAATACATAATAGAAAATACCTGCTGCCAAAAGCGGCATTACGCTTGTCTGTGCTGCACCAATTTGCTTGGCGACAGTGAACATCTCTGCAATTGAAATCGTAAATGCAAGCGATGTATCCTTAACAAGTGTAATAGTCTCATTTGTGATTGATGGAAGCACTCGTTTAATTACCTGCGGCAGAATAATGCGAATGAAAGTCTGCGCTTTGTTGTAACCAAGCACCTGTGCTGCCTCGTACTGTCCATTTGGCATGGATTCTATACCAGAACGATAAATTTCTGCAAAATATGCTGCATAATTGATAACAAACGCGATTATAACTGCCGGAAAACGGTAGCCAGGTCCCATCTTCATACGAAACATATAATATGGTGCAAAATATACTACGATAATCTGCAGCATCAACGGTGTTCCTCTCATAACAGAGATGTAAAGCTTTGCAATCAGCTTTATTATTTTGCATCTGGACATGCGCCCAAATGCCACCAACATGCCAAGCGGCAGAGAAAATAAAAGCGTAAGCACAAATATTTGGACAGTCACAAGAAAGCCTTCCGCAAGCTGTGCTGTCATTGCCATTATATCCATAGTCGTTGCCTTTCCAGCTTATGTATTATTTTCCGAGGCAAACACTGTCTGTAAGTCCCCACTTTTCTGCAATCTCTGCAAAGGTTCCATCCTTTACCATCTCATCAAGTGTATCCTGAACTGTATCGCGAAGCTCTTCATTTCCTTTTTTGAAGCCAACTGCATACTGCTCAGATGCTAACTTATTGTCATCACCTGCAAGCATTACATAAGCGCCCTCTTCTCTTTTATCAATCTGATACTGTGCAACACCGATATCAATAGCAACAGCCTCAACTGCTCCCTGCTCAAGATCCATAAATGCTGTATTATAATCAGCATACTCAATAAGCTGTGAGAATGAATCTCTCAGCGCAATATTGTCCTTATTTTCTTCGTCATTAAGTGCTGCCAGTGCGGAAGAATCCTTCTGAACGGCCACAACCTTTCCTGCTAAATCTGATTTATTTTCAATTCCTGAATCTGCTGCAACAACAAATACCTGACTGTTATCAATATATGGATCAGACCATGTGTAATCATCCTCACGGCTATTCATTGTGAATCCATTCCAGATACAATCAATTGCACCAGTGGACAGCTCCATATCCTTAGAATCCCAGTCAATTGGCTGCTTTACTAACTCCCAGCCCTGTCTGTCACAAACCTCTTCCGCTAAATCAAGATCAAAACCAACATACTCTCCGCTCTCATCGCGATATCCATACGGCGGAAACTCTGCATCAAATCCTACTGTAAAGGTCTTCTGATCAGAGGTGGATTCGCTCTCTGCCTCATCTGATTTTGCCTTTTCTGTATCTGCTTCATCTGCCTTAGAAGATGCTTCCTTAGTCTTTTCTTCTGTAGATACAGCCTCAGTATCCTTCTCTGTCTCTTTTTCTGTTGCTTTTTCTGTTTCTTTTTGAGTTTCCTTTGATACCTCAGCAGTTGCCTTTGTCGTCTCCTTTGACTCACTCTTTGAACTAGAACATCCTGTTACTGTCATTGCTGCCATTCCTACAGCAAGTGCTGCTGCCACGATTTTTCTCATAATAATAATCTCCTTTTCTTGGCCGCAGAACGCTGCAGCTGCTTTATTATACTAACGTATTAGCACTGTGTTATAGTAGCATATAGAATTTATTTTGTCAATCACCTAAAAGCCACCCGGGACAGTAAAAGAGCCAGCGTACCTGTCCCGAAAAAAAAATCCCGGCAGTCAAACACTGCCGGGGTTTTAATTTAAGATATTCTCTCTTTAATTACCTTTAGTCTCGTGAACTCCTCACGCTCCTTCTCTTCAAGCGCATTTGTAATGTTCTTTACAATTGCTTCGTAGGTCGGAATCGTGATATTCTTTAACGCATTTGCACGCTTCTGCGTCTTTTTTAATGTTTGTTGCCAGACGGATCGCTGACGTCTCTATCGTGGAAAGCTTAATGGTTAGCTCTTTAACACGATTGAATGCCTTTTGCGCCTCATCCAGGCTGACTCTGGTGCTGTAGAACGCATAATTCGGCGTTCCTTCGCTAGCCTCTTTATCATACTCCACAAGCGGAATTTCAGTACCCATGATGCTTCGCGTCTTGATCTTTACAGTGTTTTCCACTGGAACTGTCTTCGCGATGTCCTGCACCATATGAATACCCATCTCGATATTGGCCTGCTGCAGCGCTTCATATGCTGCACGGAAAGTCGTATCAATTTCAGTCTGAATGGTGGACGCCTGATCCACAAGATCCATCATTTCTCGCACCAGGATGTTTCTCTTTTTGTCCATCAGGTCATAACCCTGTCTGGCAAGCGCTAACGAGTTCTTGGCTGCGATCAGATTTCCCTTTGTAGGGAACATATTAATATTCATAGCGCCTTCCTCTCTACAGCTTATGCCTGCTTCTTGTCACTGTCTGTATCTGCATCCTTCTTATCGTAATAAACATCAAGAATCTTGGTGTCAATACGGTCGAGTTCTTCTCTAGGAAGCATACGAAGCAGATCCCAGCCAATTTCAAGCGTATCAATGATGCTTCTGTTTTCCTGATCACCCTGTCCTACAAAATGACCCTCAAATGCCTTACCAAATTCCAGATACTTCTTGTCAAGATCAGAAAGCTCATCCTCACCGATAACACTTGCTAAATTTCTGGCATCTCCTACCTTTGCATAGCAGGAGAACAGCTGGTTTGCAACAGACTGGTGATCTGCTCTTGTATAGCCTTCACCGATACCATCCTTCATCAAACGTGACAGAGACGGCAATACGCTGATCGGCGGGTAAATATTGTTTCCAAAAAAGGCTTCTGTCAAGAACAATCTGACCCTCTGTGATGTAACCTGTCAAGTCTGGGATTGGGTGGGTAATATCATCGTTTGGCATAGTCAGAATCGGAATCTGTGTAACTGAACCATTGATTCCGCGCACAATACCAGCACGCTCATAGATAGTAGCAAGCTCAGAATACAGATAACCCGGATAACCTTTACGAGAAGGAATCTCGCCCTTTGAAGAGGAAACCTCACGAAGAGCCTCTGCAAAGGAAGTCATATCTGTTAAAATAACAAGGATATGCATATGCTGCTCAAAAGCCAGATACTCTGCTGCTGTCAGCGCCATACGAGGTGTGATCAGACGTTCTACAACAGGATCATTTGCTAAGTTTACAAACATAGTAACATGTTCACTTACGCCGCTCTCCTCAAATGTTTTGCGGAAGAACTCAGCAACATCATACTTAACACCCATAGCAGCAAATACGATAGCAAACTTTTCATCAGAATTATCACCAAGTGATGCCTGCTTTACAATCTGTGCTGCCAGCTTGTCGTGCGGCATACCATTTCCTGAGAAAATCGGCAGCTTCTGTCCACGAATCAGCGTGGTCAGTCCGTCGATCGCAGAGATACCAGTACGAATATAGTTACGCGGATACTCTCTCGTTACCGGGTTTAACGGCAATCCGTTTACATCACGCTTAATTTCGGCGTTGACAGGACCCAGTCCATCAATTGGACGGCCGATACCATCAAAGGTACGTCCCAAAATATCTGGTGAAAGCGCTAACTCCATTGGATGACCGGTCAGGCGGGTATGAGTGTTAGTCAAAGACATGTTCTCAGAACCCTCGAATACCTGCAATCATCGCCTTATCCTCATAGCAGGCAACGATACGGCCAAGCTTTTTTGCTTTCCATCTACTACAATTTCAACAACTTCATCATATGCGGCATCCTTCATGCCCTCAATGGCAATCAGAGAACCGTTGATCTGACTTAAACCTAAATATTCAATAGCCATAACGGCTCCTCCTTACGCATTTTTCTCGATGACTTCATCGTAGAATGTATCAATATCCTTCATATACTGATCAAACATATCAAGACGATCATTCGGCACATCATACTTGATATTGATGACACGGTCAAAGATGTTGCTCTGCTTTAAGACGCTCATCGGATGACCCATAGTTACTAGTGATCTAGCACGGTCATATAAGTAGAGAATGACACGCATCTGCGCTGCCTGCTTTTCAATCGGCACACATGTATCATCCTTATGGAATGCATTCTGCTGCAGATATCCCAAACGAACAACTCTTGCAATCTCCAGCGTCAGCTTCTGATCATCAGGAAGTACGTCAGAACCGATCAGCTTTACGATTTCCATCAATGCACTTTCCTGATTTAAGATTGCCATCAGGCGATTTCTGTTTGCAATGAAATCCTTTCCTGCTTTTGCATTATACCATGGTGCCAGATCCTGTACATACTCACTGTAGGATGTCAGCCAATGGATAGCCGGGAAATGTCTTGCATAAGCAAGAGATTTGTCCAGTCCCCAGAAGCAGCGCACAAAACGCTTTGTGTTCTGTGTAACAGGCTCTGAGAAATCGCTTCCCTGCGGGGAAACAGCGCCGATAATAGTAACACTTCCGACACTTCCATTTAAATGTGCATCATGCCGGCACGCTCATAGAATGCAGATAGCTTTGATGCTAAGTAAGCTGGGAAACCTTCCTCGGCAGGCATCTCCTCCAAACGTCCTGACAACTCTCTAAGAGCCTCTGCCCAACGTGATGTAGAGTCTGCCATGATGGCTACATGGTAACCCATATCTCTGTAATACTCAGCCAGTGTCAGTCCAGTGTAGATACTTGCCTCACGCGCTGCAACCGGCATGTTGGATGTATTTGCAATCAAAACAGTTCGATCCATAAGTGGATTGCCGCTCTTTGGGTCAATAAGCTCTGAAAACTCCTCAAGAACCTGAGTCATCTCGTTTCCACGCTCACCACATCCAATATAAACAATAATATCGGCATCAGACCACTTTGCAACCTGATGCTGAGTCATCGTCTTTCCTGTTCCAAATCCACCAGGAATAGCTGCGGTACCACCCTTTGCGATTGGGAACAATGTATCAAGAATACGCTGTCCTGTAATAAGCGGCTCTGATGCTGCATAGCGCTTATTAGTTGGTCTTGGCACACGAATTGGCCACTTCTGAGTCATAGACAGTTCTTTCTTTGTTCCATCATTCTGAATGATCGTTACAATAGTCTCATCAATGGTGTATTCACCATCATTTGCAACGCTCTCTACTGTACCCTCAGTGTCAGGCGGAAGCATACACTTGTGTACAATCATTGGTGTTTCTTGAACCTCAGCGATTACTGTTCCGCCAAATACATGCTGTCCTGGCTTTACTGTAATATGTGCCTGCCACTTTTTGTTGCGATCAAGTGCATCTACACTTAAACCTCTTGTGATATACATACCACCGGCCTTTGCGATCTCGCTCAGCGGTCTCTCTATACCATCAAAGATATTATGAAGGATACCAGGTGCCAGTGTTACAGAAATTGCTGCACCTGTTGAATATACCTCATCGCCTGGCTTTAATCCTGTTGTCTCCTCGTAAACCTGAATGGTCGTTCTTGAACTGTCAAGACGAATGACCTCTCCTACCAGTTTCTGCGGTCCAACATAAACCATTTCACCCATACGAAAAGCAGTCTTTCCTTTAATATAGATAACTGGTCCGTTAATACCGTAGATGATTCCTTTTACATCAGCGGCCATCGTATTCACCTCCGTCAAACTGGAACTCATTTCTAACCTCAGCAATTCTTGAATCCATTGAATTGTCTATGAGTATGCTTCTTGCTGGAATGACAGCTCTCATGCCGCCGCCAAAGGAATACTCGCTCATCGTCAAGGTGCACTTTGTTTCCTCTTCAAGGTCATGCTTTTTAGATGCATCAGCTGGATCCAGATAAATAATAATGTCATCATTTTTTGCAAATGATTTTGCATCTATAATCTGCTTTTTGATCACCTGAACATACTCAGGTGTCTTTTTATAAGCTTCTACAAGAGCAGCAACCTCTTGAAACAGCTTATCTTTAAATTCGGTTTCCTTCTGGCTTAACGCACGTTTATTAACCAGATGCTCATGTGCCAGTTTCTGATTTCCCTGTCTCTTTACAGCTTCCACTTCAACCGCAAGATCTTTCTCTTCCTGAGAAAGAATCATAGCTTTTCGCTCCTCAAACTGCGCATCAAGCGCAGCCTGATATTCCTTAAGCGAGGCATCCATTTCCATTGTGGCATCCTGAACAGATATTTCCATAAAATGGTTTAATTTTTCTTCCAGTGTCAATTAAATCACCTTCCATTCTTTTTCACATTACATCATACTATGGATTATAACTTTAATCCTATTGCTTCGTTTACGTAGGAAGTAATGAAATCTGGCTTGCGGCCTGTTCCATGACGATCAGGAACCTCAATGATCAGAGGCAGCTTGTGATCCAGCTTCACTTTATTGATCAATTCTGGATACTCTCTTCCGAACTTTTCCGTCAGCAGCAGGATTCCGATCTCCTTATCTTCCAGCGCATGGTCTATTGCTTTCTTTAATTCACCCTGTTCGTGAACGACGCAGCCTTCAATTCCGGCCAGACGCATGCCCACAAGGGTATCTACATTGTCACTGACCAAATATATTTTCATATTGAATATGCCTTTCCTGACGTTGTTTCTACTTCTTTACAGCTGACCAAGAATCATAAAGGAAATGATCAAACCATACAGGCAGACACCTTCTGCCAGACCTACGAAGATCAGGGACTTACCAAGAATAGAAGAATCTTCACTAATTGCACCTAATGCTGCGCTTGCTGCACTTGCTACGGCGATACCACCACCGATACAGGAAAGACCAGTTACAAGAGCGGCTGCCAGATAACCCATACCAGTAGAAAGGCCGCCTGCTGCCTGTGCTGTCTCTGCTGCTGCCTCTGCTGCCTGTGCGTTTCCGCTGAACATGAAGCCGCATGCTACTAACATAATTCCGAAGAATGCTGCTGCATTTGTGCCAATTGTGAGCTTATAACGTGCCTTATTCTTTGTTCCGCTTAAGAAATATGCAAATGGAACGACGATGCTTAATAAAAGTGCTGCAAACAATGTAATCTTAACTAACATAATAAAATCCTCCTCTTATCTTTGCTTTGTATTGTGTTTTTTTCAAAAATGTCTTATATCCATGACTGCCTTTGCAGTCTTTTGGATTTCTATTTTTACTGCTTTGTGTTATACGGTTCAAACTCTCTTCCATCACCTTTGTAGAAACGGGAGAACATCTCGTAGTATTCCAGACGAAGTACCTGAATACCAACGATCAAACCTTCCATACCGCATACAAAGAGATTTCCAAGAATAACAACAAGAATATTCGGTGTGCCGCTTTCTGCACCTGCAAGCATCATAACAACCTGCATCATAGCTGCATGGCTGACAGCAAATGCTCCGATACGGACAAACGAAATAGTATTTGAAAAGTAGCTAAGCAGTACCTCGATTAACTCAAACAGTGCCTGAACAACAATCATAACTGGACCTGTTTTCTCCGCTGGCTTTTTCTTCTCACAAAGATCAGTCAGCTGCTCCTTAAATGCAATACACAGAAGCGGTATAATAAACAGTACCGCAAGCAGTGCACCGCCTGGAAGGCTGTGACCTGTCATCAGCATTACGATGGCAAATACAAGCAGTCCGTAGAATACAAGACCGGCAATTCCGTTTGTATCAAAGCACAGATCACCGAGACTGTGATTTTTTGCCGCATTGATAATGTGGATTATCATTGTCAGAAGAATCATTCCCATACCAAATGCAACTGCTACGATAAATACCGTATTCAGTCGTCCGATCATAGGAAGATCAGTCATCTTTGACATTGGTCTTAGCCAAATCGGTTCTATTACATCCTCAAAACCAAAGATACTTCCGAACATAAATCCAAAGAAGGTGGAGAATACACCTGCCATACTTATGATGGCTGCAAGATTCATCTTCTTAAAGTGATACAGCAAAAATCCTCCGATTACGAGCACTAAGCCCTGTCCGACATCTCCAAACATCCATCCAAAGATAAAGGAATATGTCAGTGCAACGAAGATGGTCGGGTCAAACTCATTATAATTTGGAAGACCATACATACGAATATACATCTCATACGGCTTAAACAGCTTTGGATTGCGAAGCTTTACAGGCGGCTGTGAAACACGATTTTTGTTGTCATCATGGATAAGACAAATCACATTTGGATCACTTTCAATCTCTGCCTTAAATTTCTTTGCGTCACGCGCTGTCATCCAGAAGCATATAATATAGAAGTTTTTCTTATCTGCACCTGTAACAGCTGCCAATCTTCTTATATCAAAGTTCTTTGAAAACTGCTTAAGCTTTGCCACTGCAGCAAGGATCTTTTCCTTCTTTGAAGAAAGCACATGATCAATCTCGCTCTGCTTTTCCTTTATCTTAGCATCAAGCTCACCAATATGCTTTGTCAAGAGTGCCAGTGCCTCCTCTGGAGTACCCTCATACTCATCCGGAAGGCGAAAACGTTCAAAGTGAAGTGCCTTATAAACAGCATCAATCTTTGCAATCTCATTCTTTGGGCTAAAATATACGCCCCATACATAATCCTGATCCTTTTTGCATTCGTAAAAGATCGTATTGACATTATCGTACGTGTACTGCATAAGCTTTTCCACGTAATCGACTGGGATTCGTCCGAAGCGATACTTTACAGACTTAAATGCAAGCAGCTTGTGAACATCATATCCCAAATTATTAAATGGAACAATCTGATCCACTAATGCCTGCAGCTGTGTCTTTTCCTTGTTCAGCGCTTCAAGAGACTTCTCTGCTTCCTTGATCTTAGCATCTGCATCATCAATTAAAGCTACAGCCTCTTTGACATCCATAGAACTATCCGTCTTTGTTTCCTTTGCTCCCATTGCGGACATAAGCTGTGTAGCTTTGTTTAAGGTCTCGCGGTACGGATTGATCTCAATGAACGGCTTAAGTCCAGTTGTCTCAGAAAGCTCTGTCATTGTGCTTTCCAACTGAAACTCATACTTGGACAAATGCTGTTCAATTGCTCTGTCAATATCATCTTTGGGTCCCGTAATGCTTAAGAATTGCATTTTTTTCTATCATGGTTACCCCTCGACTTTTCCTAAATAAACTTACTTTCTGCACAAAAATGACAATCACTGCGTTACTGCGTATTTCATCAGTTTTGCTGTTGGGATTCCATAGCGTATTCCCTCGATAATTGATGTAATACGTGCAATTTCATGCTCTTTGCGGTACAGCAGCGCATTGAGCGGTGCAACTGAATATGGATTTTTTCTGCCGGCAAGCTCAAAAATATGCTCTACCAGCTCAGTGTACATCTTTTCCACAAAACGAATCTCAGCAAAATCGTCTGCGTACTTCTGACCATAGTAGCCGTTTACAATGAGTAATCTCGCTTCCTCATACGTAGGCGCCTCTACAATAGCCGTGATGTCATCTGGTTTTAAATGGTAATAGCTAGGAACAACCATCGCATACAGCTCAGGTGCTGTCATTCGATAGTTTTTCTTTGCACGCATCAGCCACTGGATATTCAGCAGATCGATTCGTCTTCCATAACTATCCGCAATGATCTGTCTTTCTTTTCCCTTAAGAAGCTTATCTTTCTGTTTCCAGATATAACTGAAATAATACACGTCAAGGCTGCCCTCATAGTCGAACAAACTTGGCTCTTCAGTATGGCGTATGGCGTCAAGCGGATGATAAAACGGTGTATTTTTTAATGCATCAATCAACTCATCCACCGTTGTGCTATTCTCAATCGCATCTGTATCCAAATGCGAATGACGCGCAAAAAACGCGCTGCGGTATGCCTGATCCTCTTGGATACTCTGACCTGAAATGACTTTTCGAAGACAACCCTTAAGATATGCCGCCTCATAGTGCAAAAAGTAAAAATCCAAAAACGCTCTTTGCTCTCCTCTGGCGAAACTGTACAGACGATTGTAATCATTGTAAAGCGATCCCATAAGCGTCGCCTCAATCATTCCTCTGTGACTGTCATGTTCATCAAAGTCCCTCAGCAGCGGCTCATATTCGGAAAACTGTCTCAAATAGCCAACTGCTTCACCGACACTCGCACAAGATGCCAGCTGTTCGTACTGCTCCTTCTTTAAGAGCTTTCCTCCCATGGCACGGGCTTTTGCACTGATACCGCTGTAAGATAAGATACCAGAAATAATAATCACCCCTTTTCGTAAGATTTTTTTGGCACAACACTAATGATACCATAAAAGTTATTGCGCCACAATCTTTGCCAGCAACTGTCTGGCGATCGCCGAATGGCTTTCCTCATAAATACGGTCCATATGAGCAAGCTGTTTTTCAAGCTCCTCCTTCTGAGCCTCAAGTTCTTCAGCGATCTTTTTTTTCAAGCTCTGCCTGCTGAGCGCTGATTTTCTTTTGTGTCTCTTCATGAACCTGCTTTTCAAAGGCTGCAATTCTGGCATCCTGGTCTTTGGCCATCTGCTTCTTCTTTGCACCTGCCTCCTCAATAATTGAAGATGCTGCAGTTTCTACTTCACTTAATCTTTGAATAATCTGATTCATCTGCATGCCTCCTTTTTCGCACATTCATTATAGTATGATGATACAAAATTGTCATTGGCGAATTGTTTTAAAAAACTCAAATAAATTTCATATTTTTTTTGTTAATTTTTTGTCATACTGTGACGTTTTTCCTCGTTTACGATCGTTTTTGGCGCGTTGACTTTTTAGTAACTATCATATATACTTCTTATATAAAAAGCTTTGTGGTTTGCAATTCCATTGTTTTTTTGATTTGCAGACCACTGCAATTAAGTTTGAGGGAGGTTGGAATATGAAACATTTTGCTGTTACCATTACCAGAACCTGCGGTGCCGGTGGTACTTCCATCGCAAAGATTCTTTCCGCTCATTATGGAATTGAATACTATGACCGCATGCTGCTTCGCCTGGCTGCCGGAAACAGTGGCATCAATGAAGCAGTCTTTGCTGCAGCCGATGAGGATACAAAGAAAAGCCCACTATTTAACGCCTTTAAGAAGGTCTATAACGGCGAGCATATCCTTCCGGAAAAAAGCGAATATGCGACAAGTGATGACCTGTTTGCCTATCAGGCAAAGGTTATGAAAGAATTAATCAAGGAGAACTCTTTTATTGTAATCGGAAGAGGCGGAGATTATGTATTAAAAGATTATCCGTATTTAGTTCGTGTATTCGTTCACTCTCAGTATAAGGATTGTCTTGCGCATGAAATGGAAATTATGCAGTGCAGTGAAAAGGATGCTGCCGAGCGCATCGCAAAGACAAACAAATACAGAAGTGATTATTACAAGCATTTCACCGGAAGAGAATGGATGGATGCAAGAAATTATGATCTTGTTTTGGATACAAGCCGCTACACCTACCAGCAGTGCGCAGAAATGATTGAAGCAATCGTTGCAGAGCGCATGAAAGACTGAGAGGTCGAAAATGAGATTACGCAACGTCAGAGGCGCACGTGAGGAAATGCTTATAAATCCCTACGTGATTCAAGAGCCACAGCAGTACAAAGGACATGTTGCTGTTCAAATTTTTGGCAACAACAATCCAATCTTCATTGAGGTTGGAATGGGCAAGGGACAATTTATCACATCACTTGCTGCACTTCATCCAGAAATAAACTACATCGGAATTGAGAAATACTCTTCTGTTTTGATCCGTGCCATTGAAAAGCAGGAAGAGCTTCAGCTTCCGAATTTAAAGTTTCTTCGCTTTGACGCAGAATATCTTCCTGATATTTTTGCACCAGGCGAAATTGCTCACATTTATTTAAATTTTTCCGACCCATGGCCAAAAGACCGACATGCAAAGCGCCGTCTTACAAGCAGCCGATTTTTAGGGCTGTATGACCAGATTTTAGCAGACGGCGGTATTGTCGAATTTAAGACCGATAATCAGCCTCTATTTGATTTCAGTCTGGAATCTGTAAAAGAATCTGGCTGGACACTTCTTATGCAGACACGCGATCTTCACCATAGTGAGTTTGCTGAGGGCAATGTCATGACAGAATATGAAGAAAAGTTTTCCCTGAAAGGAAATCCGATCAATAAACTGATCGCGAGAAGGAAAGACTGAAAAAAGAAAGCATACATTATTATAAGAAGAATGATTAAAAAGAATGGATGTGTGCAGAGTGAAAAGATGTGGATTCAGGAGAAGATGCTGCTGTACGTTTTATTGTCACAGGAGACTGAACCGATGCCTGCATACGATCTGCTGTTCACTGGAAGAAGTATGCAGGATCCTGAATGAGCGGTGCGGCGGAAAATAGTAAAATACATTGTAAAAAGAAAAGAGGCTTGACTTCCTGTAGTGCGTTATGATACAATGTCATGGCGAATGGAAGTAGGCCTTTTTTTTATGCCTAAAATCAGATGGTTCGCAACCATCAGTAACACGTAGGTGAATATATTAAAAGCGAGGTGGAAGTTGTGCGCACAAGAATTACTCTGGAGTGTACGGAATGCAAGAACCGTAACTACAACATGACGAAGGATAAGAAGACTCATCCGGATCGTATGGAAACCAAGAAGTATTGCAGATTCTGCAAATCACACACACTGCACAAAGAGACAAAATAGTCGTTGTCGAAAGGATGTGGACATATGAGTGAGAATACGAAGACTCAGAAAAAGAGCTGGTTTAAAGGGCTTCAGGCGGAGTTCAAGAAGGTTATCTGGCCAGACAAGAACACTCTTACAAAGCAGACGACGGCAGTTGTTGCTGTTTCCGTAATTTTGGGAGCGTTGATCGCAGTAATCGACGCAGCACTGAAATACGGAATTGACTTTTTAGTAAAATAGTTGACCGCAGCAGAAAGGTGATTTTATGTCAGAGGCAAAATGGTATGTCGTTCATACCTATTCAGGGTATGAGAACAAAGTAAAAGCGAACATTGATAAGACGATTGAGAATCGTCACCTGGAAGATCAGATTCTGGAAGTCAGAGTTCCTCTCGAGGAAGTCACAGAACTCCGCAACGGAGTTGAAAAGGCAGTGCAGAGAAAGATGTTTCCGGGATATGTGATGATCCATATGATCATGAACGATGACACCTGGTATGTCGTAAGAAATACAAGAGGTGTTACCGGTTTTGTCGGACCTGGATCCAAGCCGGTTCCGCTTGATGAGAGCGAGATGGAGAATCTTGGAATCAACAAAGAAGATGTGATCATGGATCTGGCAGTCGGAGATGTTGTTACCGTTCTCAGCGGAGCATGGGAAGGGACTGTCGGAGCTGTTCAGACAATCAATGAACAGAAGAAGAGTCTGACAATCAATGTCGAACTGTTTGGCCGAGAGACTCCGGTTGAACTTGGATTTTCAGAAGTGAAGAAAATGGATTAAAATTGCGTGGGAGGGATGGAAGTCCCGCCAATACCACAAGGAGGTAATTTAAAATGGCAAAAAAAGTAGAAGGATATATCAAATTACAGATTCCTGCTGGAAAGGCAACTCCGGCACCACCGGTTGGTCCTGCACTTGGACAGCACGGTGTAAATATCGTTGAATTTACAAAGCAGTTTAATGCTAGAACAGCAGATCAGGGAGATCTTATCATTCCTGTAGTGATCACTGTTTATAATGACAGAAGCTTCAGCTTCATCACAAAGACACCACCGGCAGCAGTTCTTATTAAGAAGGCCTGCAAGATCCAGTCCGGTTCAGGTGTACCGAACAAGACAAAAGTAGCTACAATCACAAAAGCTCAGGTTAAAGAAATCGCTGAACTGAAGATGCCAGACCTGAACGCAGCATCTCTTGAGACTGCTGAGAGCATGATCGCAGGAACATGCCGTTCCATGGGTGTAGTTGTAGAGGAGTAGAATACAGGAGAAGATGCCTGCGGGCATTGAATCAGATGTAACTACCTTATTGCAGGATTCTTCCAGCCGACCTTTTCCGGTGTCCTCGGGGGAGAGAGTGCTGAAGAATCGATTGTTTAGTAAATTCATGTAAAGTGGGAGGGGCAAGTTCCCGCCAATACCACAAGGAGGTTATTGTAAAATGAAACGAGGAAAAAAATATATCGAAGCTGCAAAACTGATCGAAAGAGGAAATCTCTATGATCCTGCAGAAGCAGTAGCATTAGTTAAAAAATCAGCAACAGCAAAATTTGATGAGACAATCGAAGCTCATATCAGAACAGGTTGTGACGGACGTCACGCAGATCAGCAGATCCGTGGTGCTGTAGTTCTTCCGCACGGAACAGGAAAGAAAGTTCGTATCCTTGTATTCGCAAAGGATGCAAAGGCAGAAGAAGCAAAAGCAGCAGGAGCTGATTTTGTAGGCGGAGACGAGCTTATCCCGAAGATCCAGAATGAAGGATGGCTTGACTTTGATGTTGTAGTTGCTACACCGGACATGATGGGTGTTGTTGGACGTCTCGGACGTGTACTCGGACCTAAGGGTCTTATGCCAAACCCGAAGGCTGGTACAGTAACAATGGACGTTACAAAAGCAATCAACGATATCAAGGCTGGTAAGATTGAGTACAGATTGGACAAGACAAATATTATCCACGTTCCGGTTGGAAAAGCATCCTTTACAGAGGAGCAGTTAGCGGACAACTTCCAGACGCTTATCGATGCAATCAACAAAGTAAGACCTGCAGCCGTTAAAGGTCAGTACCTGAAGAGTGTAACTCTTACATCTACAATGGGACCTGGCGTAAAGGTTAATCCAATGAAGCTTGCATAATAAAATAACGGTCTTCAAAGACAGTTTATAAGAAAGAGGCTGTATGCCGGAGATTCTCCGACGTACAGTCTCTTTTTTGCTCCCGGATAAAGATAGTTTCCTTATCCGGTAAATGGAAGAATGAATATTCCACTGAATCCTTGTCTCCTGCTATATTGTACGGAAGGACAATATAGCGGAACATCATGAAAAACAAAAAGAAAACAACAAAAATAACAGAAAACAAGAAAAAATGCTTGACAGCCAGGGAACCATGTGTTAATATACACTAGCAACTGCCGAAGACAGTAGGTGCTGAAAAGCGTAAGTAGTGAACGCCTACCGAGGAAGAATGAATTTTTACATCTGTATGAATTTATGTGCTTTCGTGTCTTTGGATACGAAAGCTTTTTAAGTTTCAGCAGAATTTCTGCTGAGAACTTTGGCAGTACACGAATAAAATAAGGAGGTGTACCCAAAAGTGGCAAAAGTTGAATTAAAGCAGCCGATCGTAGATCAGATCGCAGAAGAAATCAAAGACGCCCAGTCAGTAGTTCTTGTTGACCACCGTGGACTTACAGTTGCTCAGGATACAGAGCTTCGTAAGCAGCTCAGAGAAGCAGGTGTAGTTTATAAAGTATACAAGAATACAATGATGAAGAGAGCTTTCGAGGGAACTGATTTTGCAGCCCTTGATGGATGTTTGGAAGGACCTAGTGCTATCGCAATCTCAAAAGATGACGCTACAGCACCGGCAAGAATCCTTTACAAATTTGCTCAGGATGCTCCGGCACTTGAACTTAAAGGCGGTGTAGTTGAAGGAACAGCATATGATGTTGCAGGAATCTCTGAACTTGCTAAGATCCCTTCAAGAGACGAACTCCTTTCCAAGTTGCTTGGAAGCCTGCAGTCACCTATTACAAACTTTGCTCGTGTTATCAATCAGATCGCAGAGCAGGGTGGAGAAGCCGCTCCTGCAGAGGAAGCAGCAGCCGAGGAGACAGCAGAGACACCTGCAGAGTAATCTGCATGGAAAGCTGCACTGGAGACAGGCAGCAGGATGAGCGGAAGCTCACTAAGATCAAAAAGATTAAATTAAGAAAATATGGAGGATATTTAAAATGGCTAAATTGACAACAGCTGAAATGATCGAAGCGATCAAAGAGTTATCAGTATTAGAGTTAAACGAGCTTGTAAAAGCATGTGAAGAAGAATTCGGCGTATCTGCAGCAGCAGGCGTTGTAGTTGCAGCAGCAGCAGACGGAGCTGGAGCAGCAGAGAAAGATGAGTTCGACGTAGAGCTTACATCTGCAGGAGCTTCTAAGGTTAAAGTTATCAAGGTTGTTCGTGAAGTAACAGGTCTTGGACTGAAAGAAGCAAAAGAGCTTGTTGACGGAGCACCGAAGGTAATCAAGGAAGCTGTTTCTAAGGCAGAGGCTGAGGAACTTAAGGCTAAACTTGAGGAGCAGGGAGCAGAAGTTACTCTGAAATAATTATTTCGGGAACTGAATGCAGTGGACCGCAGAAGATAAAATGCTTCTGCGGTCTTTTAGATTAAAAACCATACTTTTCATCATTTGAAAAAGATCGGCATGATATCATATCTGTCGAAAAAAGTCAAGAAAAAGTGTAAAAAAGTATGAATATCTTGTTGACAATGAAAAGAGCTGTGTGATATAGTAGAAAATGCGCTATTGTGGAAAGGTATGCCATATAGTACAGGTTTTTACTGTCGCATGGCTCTTTCTGCTTATAAAATACTGGAACTCGACAAAGGCAGATAATTGCCTGCAAAATCAATATATGTATGAGGAGTGAAACGTCAATGGAGAAAAACAGAATTCGTCCCATCAAAACCGGAAAAAGCTTCCGCATGAGCTATTCCAGGCAGCAAGAAGTATTGGAGATGCCTAACCTCATTGAAGTTCAGAAGGATTCCTACAAGTGGTTTCTGGATGAAGGCCTCAAAGAGGTATTCGACGATATTTCCCCGATCGCTGACTACAGTGGTCATCTGAGTCTGGAGTTTGTGGATTTTACACTCTGCGAAGATGATGTAAAGTACACGATCGATGAGTGTAAGGAGAGAGATGCAACTTATGCAGCACCTCTGAAAGTCAGAGTAAGGCTTTATAATAAGGAAACTGATGAGATTAACGAGCATGAGATCTTTATGGGAGATCTTCCGCTGATGACAAAGACAGGTACATTTGTTATCAATGGTGCAGAGCGAGTTATCGTCAGCCAGCTCGTGCGTTCCCCTGGTATCTACTATGGAATCGCACATGATAAGTTTGGTAAAAAGCTTTATTCCGCAACCGTGATTCCGAACCGTGGTGCATGGCTTGAGTATGAGACAGACTCCAATGACGTGTTCTATGTACGTGTTGACCGTACGAGAAAAGTGCCGATCACAGTTCTGATCCGTGCACTTGGAATCGGTACCAATGCAGAGATCATCGATTTATTCGGTGAAGAGCCAAAGATCCTTGCCAGTTTCACAAAGGATACTTCCGAGAGTTATCAGGAAGGTCTGTTAGAGCTGTATAAGAAGATCCGTCCGGGTGAGCCGCTTGCAGTGGACAGTGCAGAGAGCCTGATCACGAGTATGTTCTTTGATCCGAGACGTTATGATCTCGCAAAGGTCGGACGTTATAAATTCAATAAAAAACTGAACCTGAAGAACCGTGTAACAGGTCAGGTACTCGCTGAAGATGTGGTCAGTGCCGTGACAGGTGAAGTAGTTGCGGAAAAAGGCACAAAGATCACCCGTGAGCTTGCCGGTATGATTCAGAACAGTGCAGCTCCGTATATCTGGGTAGAGGGAGAAGACGAATCCAGAAATATTAAAGTATTATCAAATCTGATGGTAGATCTTCAGTCTGTTGTCGATATTGATCCGGCAGAGGTTGGAGTGACAGAGCAGGTTTATTACCCGGTACTTGCAGGTATCATCGAAGAGTCCGCAGGAGATGTGGATGAGATGAAAAGGATGATCAAGAGAGATCTCCATGACCTGATCCCGAAGCACATTACAAAAGAAGATATTCTTGCATCCATCAATTACAATATGCATCTTGAGTATGGCATGGGTAATGATGATGATATCGACCATCTGGGTAACAGACGTATCCGTGCGGTAGGAGAGCTTCTTCAGAACCAGTACAGAATCGGTCTTTCCAGAATGGAGAGAGTTGTCCGCGAAAGAATGACAACGCAGGATCAGGATGGTATTTCACCACAGTCCCTGATCAATATCAAGCCTGTAACTGCAGCAGTGAAAGAGTTCTTTGGATCTTCCCAGTTGTCCCAGTTCATGGATCAGAACAACCCGCTTGGTGAGCTGACTCATAAGAGACGTCTGTCAGCACTTGGTCCTGGAGGACTTTCCAGAGACCGTGCCGGATTCGAGGTTCGAGACGTACACTACTCCCATTACGGAAGAATGTGTCCGATCGAGACTCCTGAGGGTCCTAACATCGGTCTGATCAACTCTCTTGCATGTTACGCAAGAATCAATGAATATGGATTTATTGAGGCTCCATACCGTAAGGTTGACAAGTCTGACCCGATGAATCCGGTCGTTACAGATGAAGTTGTATACATGACTGCTGATGAAGAGGATAATTACCATGTAGCACAGGCAAATACTCCTCTTGATGAAGAAGGCCATTTCATTAATAAGAACGTATCCGGTCGTTACCGTGAGGAGACACAGGATTACGAAAGAAATAAATTTGATTATATGGACGTATCACCTAAGCAGGTGTTCTCCGTGGTTACTGCACTGATTCCGTTCCTTCAGAATGACGATGCGAACCGTGCATTGATGGGATCCAACATGCAGCGTCAGGCAGTACCGCTTCTTACGACAGAAGCTCCGGTAGTCGGAACAGGTATGGAAGTAAAATCTGCGGTTGACTCAGGTGTTGCTGAAGTTGCAGAGCAGGCCGGTGTAGTTGAAAGTTCTACATCTACAAGCATCACGATCCGCCATGATGACGGAACAAAGAAGACAT
>ENA-OQHF01000545-OQHF01000545.1-human-gut-metagenome-genome-assembly--contig:-NODE-545-length-23012-cov-3.038934_pt1 | contig 23012 bp, 22 predicted proteins | sample MGYA00242559_ERZ504709 | MGnify/ENA primary metagenome ERZ504709 (study PRJEB26092, sample SAMD00036203) | human gut metagenome | host: Homo sapiens | study: EMG produced TPA metagenomics assembly of... | reverse complement strand
CTTCTGTCGAACCCCTTAAGATATCGGCATACTCAAAATTCTCTATAATAGTAGGCATCAACTTAATAGCCTCATTAGCATGCGTACTGCGGAAGTTGACGTCATAATATATGATTGCGCCTGCATCATGAGCACAGGTCAAGCAACTCTTTTACTTTATCACGCAACACAGGAGTAATAGCAAAATAAGAACCGATCATGATAATATCATCACTCGATATTTCAGGCATATTTACTTCCAGCCTCTGGCGAGGATAATCTTTATAGAAAATATACTCGGCATCATTCCGTTCGTTCAGAAAAGCCAGCGACACCGGCGACTTTCCCTCCGGAAAGACATTCACATTTGCCGTATCAACTCCGTTTTCGCGCATGTTTGCCAGAATCATCTCTCCCACACGGTCGTTTCCCGTTTCACTGATAAAAGTAACATTCTGTCCCATTCTTCCCAGTGAAATTACAGCGTTGTAAACAGAGCCGCCCGGGACAGCCGCCTGTGGCTGTCCGTCGCGGAACAGAATATCAAGAATCGTTTCCCCTATACCGATAACCTTTCTCATAAGCAAAAATCTGTTTATTTACTCAACGCACGGGAACGCTCGCCCAGATAACCTCCATGATGGCGCTTGCTATATTCTTCAATAGTAAATCCTGTCTGCTTCATAGTTTCTACCACCAGTATATCTCCGATAACAGTCATGATGGTAGTAGAAGTAGTAGGAGTCATACCCAACGGACAAACCTCGTCCGGATGTCCGGTAGCAAGACAGATATCCGCAGCTTCAGCAAGCGGACTTTCCGGATTTCCGGTAATGACAATCTTCTTCAACGACGGATTCAAACGACCAGCCAAATCGGTCAGTTCCACGATTTCACGCGTTTTACCCGAATTGGATATAAGAAGCAGCAAGTCATTTTCCTGCAAAATTCCCAAATCGCCATGTTGAGCTTCACTGGGGTGAAGAAAAACAGCAGGAATACCCGTAGAACAAAAAGTAGTAGCAATGTTCATGGCAATCTGTCCGGCCTTTCCCATTCCACTGGTTACCAGCTTTCCTTTTTTGCGGTGTACTTGTTCTACAATCAGCTCAACGGCCTTCTCGTATGCATCTGTTACGGGAATATTCAATACAGCCTGTGCTTCACGCTGCAACAGTTCGTGAATAGATGAAATCATATTATGATGAGTTTAGTAAATTAATATTCGAGTAATTGTTTCAGCTCATCGAAAGTGTTGGCCACAGTGAAATAATTTTTCAGCGGGCGATGAGCGAAGTGTTGTGTTTCCAGTCCGGCAAGAAATTCAAGAATCCCGTTCCAGAAACCATTAACATTATAAAATATCACTTTCTTTTCGTGATAACCTATTGTGGCGGCAGCCATGACATGAAATATTTCATCGAGCGTTCCCACTCCACCAGGCAACGCAACAGCCACATCTGCTTCTTGCAGCATGATATCCTTACGGTCACTCAGATTGACAGCACGAAACGTCACATCAAGCAAATCGCTGACAGCTCCCCCTTTCTTCCAACTTGGTAGGAACAACTCCCATTATCATAGCTCCATTTTCTTTTGCAGAGCGGGCAACAGCCTCCATAAGTCCTGTATTCGAACCTCCATAAATGAGCCACTTTCCGGTTTTACCAATCCATGCACCCAGTTCGGAAGCCTTTTTCGGCATAAATCGGATCGATGTGATCGGAAGCCGAACAGAATATTGCAATTTTATTCATAATACCTTAATTTATATAATACCGCAAACGGCCAGGAACAGCCAGTGCAGTCTGTAGCGAAGAAAATCAATATACCTGCAAATATCTGTAGTTTTTTCAGTTACGACAATAAGTATTATTGTATTTTTGCAACGAAAATCCATGCAAAGAAGAAAACTCATGCCATACAATACTTTTATTTTGCCAAACGGACTGCGTATTATCCACGCTCCCAGCCCTACCAATGTAACATATTGCGGATTTGCCGTCGATGCCGGAACGCGTGATGAATTTACCAACGAACAAGGGATGGCTCATTTTGTAGAACACCTTATATTTAAAGGAACCCGCAAACGCCGTGCATGGCATATCCTGAATCGCATGGAAAATGTAGGAGGCGATTTGAATGCTTATACTAATAAGGAGGAAACAGTTATATACAGTGCCTTCCTGAAAGAACATTTTTCCCGTGCCGTGGAATTGCTGACAGACATTGTTTTCAACAGTATCTTTCCCGAGCAGGAAATAGCCAAGGAGGTAGAAGTCATTATCGATGAAATACAAAGTTACGAAGACAGTCCCGCTGAACTGATATTCGATGATTTTGAAGAACTGATATTTCCCAACCATCCGTTGGGGCGAAACATACTAGGTAAACCGGAACAGCTCCGCCAGTTCGGAAGTCAGGATGCACTTTACTTTACTGGAAGATATTACAAGCCTGCCAACATGGTATTCTTTGTTCAGGGGGATATCGATTTCAAACGGGTAGTTCGCACCATAGAAAAAGCTACGGCAGACATTCCTTTTTCAAACGTAGACAATTACCAACGTCAGGCGCCACATGCCTACCTGCCCAAGCAACTCACTCTACACAAAGACACTCATCAGGCACACGTAATGATTGGTGGACGTGGATACAATGCCTACGATGAACGACGAACAGGCCTCTACCTACTTAACAATATCCTAGGAGGACCCGGAATGAACAGCCGGCTGAACGTTTCACTGCGTGAAAAGCGCGGGCTTGTATACAATGTAGAATCGAACCTCACAGCTTACACTGACACCGGAACATTCTGCATTTACTTTGGTTGTGATCAGGAGGATGCCGATTACTGTACCGAACTCGTACATAAAGAACTTAAAAAGTTATGCGACCGTCCGCTTACAGCCACACAACTACACGCTGCCAAAAAACAAATCATCGGACAAATCGGAGTAGCAAGTGACAACTTTGAAAACAATGCACTCGATATGGCAAAATGCTTCCTACACTATAAGCGTTACGAAGAAAAAGAAGAAGTCTTTCATCGCATAGAAGCATTGACTGCACAACAACTGCAAGAAATAGCAAACGAAATGTTTTCCGAGAATTATTTGTCAATATTAGTATATAAATGAAATATCTGCCTAAATATTTTTGTCTAATCGTAAAATCAAAGCCAAAAATCAAACAAATATTACATTTTGACAAATAAAAATTTTTGTCAATCATACATATTTCATAAATTAGCCCCGTAAGACAAAAGTTAATAGATTTTATCTATATATACAAAATATTATGGGGAACAACGTTTTAATACTTGAAATCACATCAGGAATATGCTGCATACTAACAGCCATATTTTTACACTACTCAGCCATACCCAAAAGTAGTAATAAGAAAAATTACCAAAAAGGGTATACAATAGTAAAAATAGCTTCGTTAATATTAGGTATTTCAGCACTATTGTTTGCCTTTTTGGAAAACAGTATTGATACATACAATAAAAGAAGTTTTATACAGATAATACTTCCAGTAGAAACATTACTAGTTTTCTGGGTATTCGTATACCCTTTATACGATAGAGAAAAGCTTAAGAATTTCCTTAAATACCAGGTATTTTACACAGCGGCATTATGCTCTGCCAATATTATTTATCTTTTTATAGCAAAAAGGATGATAGGACAATGGTTTTACTACCTATTAGTTTCGTGCTATGTCATACAATTTGCTTTTTACACAATAATATACGTACACATTTCAAGAATCTGGTTAAAAAAGAGAAATATCGATTCGAGCAATTTTAAAAAATACCCTTTTCGCATATGGATGGCAGCATTCATCATAGGTGTAATGGGCATAGTAGCAGAAATTTACCCAAACGAAATTTACTTGCAAATATTTACTTTATGCTATACGGTATTTTTCATTTCACTTGGCATACAGTATCACAACTACAGTATCATAGCACCAGTTGAAACGACAAAAAAAGAAGAAGCAACAGTATCAGAGGGAACAAACAATAAAGCTGAGACATCTAAGCAGGAGGAGAAACGCCACGGACAAGGCAATGACATAATTAAAGAAAAAATTACAATATGGGTAGAACATAAAGGATATCTACAACTAGGTGTCACCATACAAGATTTAAGTCGTGAAATCGGTATAAACCGTACATATTTGTCAAATTACATAAACGAAACATACCAGAGCAACTTCAACGGATGGCTAAACGACCTCCGCATTGAAGAGGCAAAGCAAAAGATGCTTTCATCTCCCGAAATAAACCTGAGCGACCTTGCTGAAATGGTAGGTTTTGCAGATCAGGCACATTTCAGCAAGCAGTTCAAACAGAAAGAAGGAATACCTCCTTCCGTATGGAAGAAAGAACATCGCGCCAAAAGTGAAAAAGATTAATATTTTACATTTTTGTCAAAAAATACACAATTATATACAAATAGACAAGCATAGGCACCGCCTTTGCGAGTAGATTTGCAAATAAAATAAAAAGCGATAAAGAATAATAAAGAACATTATCAATTATCATTCATTAATTAATTAAAAGTATGAAGAAAAAATTCTATGGAGCCCTTGTATTAGGAAGCGTGCTTCTTGCAGGGGGAATGGTATCTTGCTCTGATTACGATGACGACATTGATAGCTTGAACAATCGTGTTGCAGCTGTTGAACAGACAGTAAAAGACCTTCAAGACAAAATCAATGCCGGTGCTGTAATCACAAAGGTCGAACCTACAGAAAATGGGGTTAAAGTAACATTGAGCAACAATGAAACTTTTGAGTTGCAAAATGGAGCTCCAGGTGCAGCTACAACTGTAGAAATCGGTAGCAATGGCAATTGGTTTATTAACGGAGTAGACACTGGCAAACCATCTAGAGGTGAAAAGGGCGATAAGGGAGATCAAGGTGATCCCGGACAAGCAGGAACATCAGCAACAGGAAAATACTACAAACCTGGAGAGAAAGGATACTGGATTGAAGTAACTGTTGATGCAGAAGGTAAAGAAACAGAAAATGAAACAAGCACCAGCTGGATGCCAGAGGGTACAATGACAGCAGTATGGGATTCTGAAAATGGTAAATTGTTGGTAAGTAACGTTAAAGGCTATAATGGAATTCTAACCATTACTTTATCAACTGAATTAAAATCATTAGTTTTCCAACCTGAATTCTACTATCAAGGAATTGAAGCAATGGAAGCTAAAACATTCAATTACACAGAAAAGGGTGTTAAAGAAGTTAATGCTGATGATGATTTTACAACTGATGCACCAACAGAACTTGATGGTGTTGCAATGACTCCGGGATTAGTTGCTAAATATCACATGAATCCATCTTCTGCAAATTGGAAAGACATCAAATCACTGAGCTATATATCAGATGATAAGAACTATACAAGAGCTGGAGGTGTAGTTAAAGCCAATGTTTTTGATTGGGAAGGTAAAGAAGGTATTTTAACTGTTCACTCTCAATTGACAGATGGTACTATCAAAGATATCCAAAACGATGGTAAAGTTACTGTTTTAGCTTTACAAGCTAATTACTCTGGAAGTGAAAAAGATACAATCATCACTTCTGACTACGCAGCAGTGAAAGCAACAAATTACAAAGACATGGTACTTGCCAATGCCGCATATTTAGGCCAACCGGTACATACTATGCACTTATATACAAATGCACAAGATGCAATCAACAATGCAGCTAGTCATGAAATTGTATGGAATCATGAAGGCTTAGATGTTGCAACATTAGTTCAAACACATTACGATGACAGCCAAAACAGCCATGTTGCATGGGATGTAACAGCAGCAGATAAGACTGTTGAAGACTATGGATTCAAATATAGCTTCGAACTTGTTGGTTATCACAAGGGAAATAACAGAACATCAGAGAGTGCACATGCTGTCATGAAAGGTTCTTTATTGAAACCTTGTATGCCAGTAGACGGAAAACAGCCAACATGGGATGCCGCAGAACAGAATAAAGCGGAAAAAGATCGTGAACCATTGGTACGTGTTATCTTAACAGATACTGTAAGCAATAAAATAGCAGCTGTAGGATACGTTAAATTCAAAATTGTTGAAAAAGCTACACCGACAGAAAGTGAAGTTATCTTGACTCCTGAATTTGGTTTCAATTATGAATATACTGTAAATTGTACAGAAACAGAAAAGCCATTGCAGATCGAATGGCATGACTTCGAAGAAGATATTCTTGCACAACTTGAAAAGCAAGGAATTTCTAAAGAAGACTTCCACACTAACTTCGAGTTGGATGGTGGCAACGATGACGCAACTCAGTATGATGGTAAGCTTGCTACATCAATGTCTACTTCTAAGAAAGGTATTGTAAAACAAACCATTACAGATACAGGCGCTGAAGAAACTCAGATTATCACTTGGACTCTGAAGAACAATGAAGCTTATCAATTGTTCAAGAACAATAAATCAATCTCTGTAATCGTTCGTTATAGCAAAGAAATCGAACCTAATGTATATCAGTTCGTATATGTAACATTAACTTGGACTCCTAATCCACGTAACGTACAGCCAGCTGGTACTTTAGAAAACTCTGATAAGATTAAGAATTATTGGTATGCATATAATTCAGCAACTCCAGGTAGCGGATACAGTGATATCCATGCAAATGTTGAGACTGTAGGTGAAACAAATGCTGATGATGAATTCAAATCAGATATTTTGAATACATTCGATGGCAATAACGTAACTGTTTCAGGTGTCAATGCAGTATATACAGCATTCCAAGATGCTAACTTAACCAAAACATTTACATTTGTTGATCCACAAAGTACTGATATGACTCCTGTAAAAGGTAATTCAGGTACTATGTACGATATTACAGTTGGTGATAATGGAACAACATTATATGCAAACGTAGTTAACAATCCTCTTGTAAAACAGGCTGTAGTTAAGATCAATGGTTCTATTTTGGAATATCAAGGCAAAGATAATGAAACTCAATATTCGTTTGCTAGAGATATTTTGAATGCAGCAGATCATGCACAATTCGTGGCTAACAATGAAGGCAAGAAAACATTTACAGCACAAATTCAGATTAATGCTGAAAACTGTAGTTATGTTCCATTTGAACTTGAAAACAATGAATTCTTTGCTAAGTTCTTACGTCCGATTACTATCAGTGACCCACATGAAACAAACTTTGTGGACGCTACAACAGGTGGTGCTAAAGCTGATTTGAAATTGACATTTGTAGACTGGCGTGATCATAACTTTGATAATGCATCTGTTACTAAAGGTCAGAACTATTATAAATATTATGATGTTGAATCAATCGCACAGAATGGCGATATTATGACTGACTTAAATGGAACAACAGGTGTATTTGACAGAAAGTTAAGTGATGTAACAGGAAAAGTTAAATTCACATTTACAGCTCCAACAAAATCTGAAATCCAAAATGGTAATGGTATCGTAAATCACTATTTCGGTACATTAAACTATGAAAATAATGGTACGACTGTAGGCGATTTCCAGATTAAGGTTCCATTTGATGTAACATACGATTGGGGTACAATCCAAGTATATGTAATATGTAAGATTTCTCAGACTGAAGCTAACTAAGCATAAGCCTAGAATTATAGAAATAATTAAAGTAAGGGGCTCAAAGCCCCTTACTTTTTATACCTAAATAGGAAAAAATGAAAAAATTAAATATCATTGCTATAGCAATTTGCTTATTAAGTTTTTTTTCATGCCAATCAGCTGATAAAAATCAGCAAAAAGATTCAGACACAACTGAACTAAATAGTTTTGTAAGTGGACTGGTAAAAGAAGATACAACATCTGTTGAAAAATTAGTAAACACATATATGACTTATGCACAAAACAAGCAATACAGTGAAGCTGCTGCAATGCTTTTTAAACCAGATACAACAGATATATGGAATGAGCCAGTACCTCTAGACAATGATGAAATGGAATCCGTAAAGGCCGTTCTTAAACGTTTTCCAGTTCTGAGCTATAAGATTACAAATATGGAATTCCGAACTGCAGTCGACAATGAAATAAAATGTTCATTTGTAATGAATGACTCATTAAACATAACAAGCAGTTGGACTTTCAGACCTATGAATTATTTAGGAGGATGGCGCCTCTGTTTAATGAAATGATTCCACATATTATAGCGATAATATGCAACTCTCTTAAAAATATTAAACCATACCAATGATTTAACTTTTAAATAATTACATTATGCATTGGAATAAATTATTAACACTATTAGCAATTGGATTAATTCCAATAACAGCTAAATCACAAGTAGTACAATCTTCAACTGAAGGAAAAACAGAGTTTGTTCCTCATTGGTTCATGCAAGTACAAGCCGGTGCAGCACACACACGTGGCGAAGCGAAATTCGGAGACTTGATTTCTCCGGCAGCTGCTATCTACGGCGGCTATCAGTTTACACCGCTCTGGGGATTGCGTGCCGGAATAAGTGGTTGGCAGGCTAAAGGAGGATGGGTATCCCCACAAAATGCCTATAAATACAATTACTTACAGGGTAATGTAGACGCTACACTAGATTTGAGCAACTTGTTTTGTAGTTATAATCCTGACCGTTTCTTCAATGCATATTTATTTGCAGGTGTAGGACTAAACGGAGCTTTCAATAACGATGAAGCTGTAACACTGGCTAACAAAGGCTATGATTTGCGTTACCTATGGACAGATAATAAGATCAGTCCGGTTGGCAGGTTCGGATTAGGTACAAACCTACGATTAACCTCTAACCTTTTCTTCAACATCGAAGTAAATGCCAATGTTTTGTCGGATAAATTCAATTCAAAGAAAGCTGGCAATGTAGACTGGCAGTTTAATGCGCTTGCCGGATTTACTATCAAGTTTGGAAAAACTTCACGCAAAACAGAACCTGTTTACTATGAACCGACTCCGCAACCGGCTCCCGTTGTAAAAGAAGAGCCCAAACCGGTACAGCAACCTGCTCCGGTAAAACAGGAAAAGGTTAGTATGACAGAAAATATCTACTTTGCACTTAATTCTTCCGCTATCCGCAATGAAGAAAAAATGAAGATTGAAAAACTGGCAGAATTCATGAAAGAACACACTGAATGTAATATTACTATCAGTGGATATGCAGACAAGCAGACTGGTAATGCAGATATCAACATGCGCCTTTCTAAGAAACGTGCTGAAAATGTAGCTACCCAACTGAAAGAAATGGGTATCGACAGCCAGCGTATCACGGTCGATTACAAAGGTGATACCGTACAGCCATTTAGCACACGGGAAGAAAACCGCGTAAGTATCTGTATAGCTGAATAACAAAACCCTTTAATTCTTCATAACATGTAAGGAACGTCACTCTCCTATTCCCTAGGGAGAAGATGACGTTCCTTTTTTAGTTTTTGTACACGATGATGCTTTCCGAATGATGAATAAATCACTATCTTTGCGCAAACTGATAAATGTCAGGAAATACAAAACCATATATACACATGAAAATAGAAGATAAACTGACTGCCTCCGTCATCAACGGGGTAAAAGAATTGTACGGTGCAGAAGTGCCTGCCAAAATGGTACAATTACAGAAAACCAAGAAGGAGTTTGAAGGTCATCTTACGCTTGTGGTTTTCCCTTTTCTGAAAATGTCGAAGAAGGGACCGGAGCAAACAGCACAGGAGATCGGTGAATATCTGAAAAAGAACGAACCGGCTATCGCAAATTATAATGTCATCAAAGGATTCCTGAACCTGACTATCGCATCGGATGTATGGGTTGAACTGCTGAACCGCATTCACGCTGATGCTCAATGGGGCATTCAGAAAGCTACCGAAGATGCTCCGCTGGTAATGATAGAATATTCATCACCGAATACAAACAAGCCGCTGCATCTGGGACATGTCCGCAATAACTTGCTGGGTAACGCACTTGCCAATGTAATGGCTGCCAACGGAAACAAGGTCGTAAAGACAAATATCGTAAACGACCGTGGTATCCACATCTGTAAGTCAATGCTTGCATGGCTGAAATATGGTAACGGAGAAACTCCTGAATCATCAGGCAAGAAGGGTGACCACTTGATTGGTGATTATTATGTGGCTTTCGACAAACATTACAAGGCTGAAGTAGCTGAGTTGATGGAAAAAGGCTTGAGTAAGGAAGAAGCAGAAGCTCAATCACCACTGATGCAGGAAGCTCGTGAAATGTTGCGTAAATGGGAGGCAAATGACCCTGAAATCCGCGCTTTGTGGAAGAAAATGAATGACTGGGTATATGCCGGATTCGATGAAACATACAAGATGATGGGTGTCAGCTTCGATAAGATATACTACGAATCTGAAACATATCTGGAAGGTAAGGAAAAAGTGCTGGAAGGACTGGAAAAAGGTTTCTTCTATCGCAAAGAGGATGGTTCTGTATGGGCTGATCTGACTGCTGAAGGTCTTGACCACAAGCTGTTGCTGCGTGCCGACGGTACTTCTGTCTATATGACTCAGGATATTGGTACTGCTAAGCTTCGCTTCCAGGATTTCCCGATCAACAAAATGATTTATGTAGTAGGAAACGAACAGAATTATCACTTCCAGGTGCTTTCTATTCTGCTCGATAAGCTGGGATTTGAATGGGGTAAGGATCTGGTTCACTTCTCTTACGGTATGGTGGAACTGCCGGAAGGTAAGATGAAGAGCCGTGAAGGTACGGTAGTAGATGCAGACGACCTGATGGAAGCAATGATAGAAACAGCGAAAGAAACCAGCAGTGAACTGGGTAAGCTGGATGGCCTGACTAAGGAAGAAGCTGATGATATCGCACGTATCGTAGGTCTGGGTGCGCTGAAGTATTTCATCCTGAAAGTGGATGCTCGCAAGAATATGACATTCAACCCGAAAGAATCTATCGATTTCAACGGTAATACAGGTCCGTTCATCCAATATACATATGCTCGTATCCAGTCTATCTTGCGTAAAGCTGCTGAAGCTGGTATCACTATTCCTGCTGTTATACCGACAGGTGTGGAACTGAGTACAAAAGAAGAGGGACTGATTCAGATGCTTGCTGACTTTACAAACGTGGTACGCCAGGCCGGAAGTGACTATAATCCGTCTATTCTTGCTAACTATGCGTACGATCTGGTAAAGGAATACAACCAGTTCTATCACGATTTCAGCATCCTACGTGAAGAAAATGAAGCATTGAAGGTGTTCCGTCTTGCTTTGAGCCAGAATGTAGGAAAGATCGTCAAACTGGCAATGGGACTGCTCGGTATTGAGGTTCCTGAACGTATGTAATTAAGACATTAATCATACACTATCTTTTATTCACCACGGATTATACAGACTTCTACACATATGTGTGAAACTTCTGCATAGTCTGTGGTGAATTGGTTTATTGATATCGCTATTATACAGATTATGGCAAAGCAGCAGAAATTTTATGTAGTATGGAAAGGAGTGGAACCAGGAATATATACATCGTGGACGACTGTCAGCTACAAATTAAGAACTACAAAGGTGCTATTTATAAATCGTTCACTACACGTGAAGAGGCAGAACATGCTTTCGCTACTCCTGCTTATGTGTATCTGAAGAAAAAGTCAGACAGCAACAACACGAACCGGAAGAGAAAAAAATCCCTGAAAATTTCGATTTAAACTGTCTGGCCGTAGATGCTGCATGCAGCGGTAATCCAGGACCAATGGAGTACCGGGGAGTGTATTTACTTACCGGACAGGAAATTTTTCATTTTGGACCTATGTATGGCACAAATAATATCGGAGAATTCCTTGCTATTGTCCATGGTCTGGCACTGATGAAACAAAAGGGGATAAATATGCCTATTTATTCTGATAGCCGCAATGCGTTGAACTGGGTGAAACAGAAGAAATGTAAAACAAAGCTGGAACGTACCGCGAAAACCGAAGAATTATTCCAGCTTATCGAACGTGCAGAGAAATGGCTGAATGAGAATCAGTATACTACTCCACTGCGCAAATGGGAAACTGATTTATGGGGAGAAGTACCGGCAGATTTCGGCAGAAAATAACTTTCTGCCTTATTGCGCGGGTTGTGAACGCTTCAAAAGCTGAATGTATCGGGGATGATTTCTTCTGACATATCGCAATAGTTTTCGCCAAACTTTCTGACTAAGTAAAAACAACAGGAATATGGTTCCCACAATACATACTGCACCAAACAGTTCTTTCAGACTGGTCAGAAGCGTCTGACGGGTAACTTCTTCATACAATTGCTGGATGGAAACATCAGGCATCCATTCTTTTACCAAATCCATTTTACGGCTTATCAGACCGATATTATCCTGCTGCATGTACTTCAGCCTGCGGTTTAATATGGCTGTACCCAAAGGAGTAGCAATGCTGGTGCGGATAAAGCTTAATACACATAGTCCCTGAAAGAAATGTTCGAAAGGGACAGTCTTGGCTACATAGATGGTCAGCGATATATAAAGTATGCCGTGTCCCAGTCCTTTTAGAAAGTTGGGGATGTAAAGGCTTTCAATATTCAGGTTGGGATGGATAAGGAAATACATATAGTACTGATAAACTACTATCAGCATGAAGCCGACGGTAATAAGCAGTTTATAGCCTTTGCGCAGGACTACCTGGCGGTAGAATACAACTCCTGCACCTGCCAGTATTCCGATAAATACACACCAGTTCAGCGAAACGGCATTCAACATATCATATTTCAGAATAGCACTCATAAACATTTCCTGTAAAACTGATGATGTAGTGAGAAACAAACACAGCATCAGAAAAAGGAACAGGATAGTCGGGAAATGACGGTACTTAAACACATGGGGATGGATGTACGGACGGTGAGTCGTAAACATTCGGTTCACATTGATAAGGGTGCATACCACTGCCAGTACGATACAGCCTCGTATCAGAGCACTGTCAAGCCAGTCGTAATATTCGCCGTAAATGCAGACAAACACAATGGAGAAAAGCACTACAGCCCAAAGAAGAGCACTTGTCCAGTCTATGCCATACAGAGGCATCTTGCGGGCCATCCGGAAGGGACGTGTAAGAAAAAATACGCATAACCACACGACAGCAAGCAGCCCGATGACGAGCCAGTGCATGTATTGCCAGTTTGCCCAATCGCTGATATGTATGGCTACAAGTCCGGAAAGCTGGATGCTTTCGAGTACAATGATATAGATTACCGGATAGAATACGGAAAAATTTCCTGAGGGGGTTACACTCAAACGGATATTTGAAAAACATTCAAATGTACCCCACATTCTGAAAAAACCGGAAATAAAGCACGTTACGACCAGTATGAAGATATTCTGCACGTGCATCGTCACCAGGTTGCAGCAGATAAGTACCGGACATACCATCATAAATATCTGTCGGGTAGTAAAGCGAAACTTCAGACGAAACAGAATGGGAAAAATCACTGTCATACCGATGAATGAGGCATATCCCGCCATCATCACATCTTCTTTCAGGCAACCCAATGCACTTGACATCTGTACAGACGTAGGAAGAAAAACTCCTCCATTGAACTGAAACACCATTGCAAAGAACAAGGAAAGAAGTATGCACACGGAAGTGGGGATAAATTCCTTGAAATATAAAATTCTAGGACGTTGTTCTTCTGCCATAATTTGTCTTTTATTGCAGTTTTACGTAACATTCCACGTTCATACCGGCACGTAAACGGCTTAGATTCTCTTTGCTGTTATTATGTGTAAATTCAATTCGGACCGGTATACGTTGTTCTACCTTTACAAAGTTTCCTGCCGAGTTGTCCTGAGGAATCAGGGAATAAAAGGAGCCGGTTGCATCTGAAATGGAAATAATCTGTCCTTGGTATTTCACCCCAGGTATAGCATCGACTGTCATTTCTACCAGTTGGCCCTGTTTCATATCGGTAGTCTGAGTTTCCTTATAATTGGCAATTACCCATTTTTCGGTTCCGTCTACAAGAGTCACCAAAGTCGTCCCGATTGCACCAATTCTCCTTCATGGATATTTTTTGCGTCCGGTCACTCCATCGGCTGTAGCACAGATTACAGTATACGACAAATTCAATTTAGCCAGATTCAAAGCAGCTTCTGCCAGCTTAATGTCCGATTCGTTCTGCTCCAGACGTTGGGTTTGTTCCTGTTTGACAAGCTCAGATGATTCTTTCTGACGCAACAACTGCTCGTAGCGGGCTTTCGTGGCAGCATAGTCGGTTTTTACACGATCGAACTGCTGTGGAGTGACTGCTTCTTCTTTCATCAGCTCTGCATAACGTTTGTAATCGGTTTCTGCATTCTGAAGGCGGACGCGCTGTTCCTCGATAGCAGCTTCGGTTACATAGATATTACTCTGAGTTGTATTGATGGTAGTATGCATAGCACTCTTCCCTGCCAGTGCATTCTGGTAATCAGCCTCAGCCTGTGCTACTTTCAGCAAATATTCGGTATTTTCTATCACTACCAGTGTATCTCCTTTCTTAACGGACTGATATTCTTCAAAATAGATTTTTTTGATGAATCCCTGTACACGAGTATTGATAGGGCTTAAATGTTGTTTCACCTGAGCATTGTCTGTATACTCCACATCACCCAGATGTATAAACTTTCCACATATCCAGCTGATTCCTCCAGCCAGAACCAATGCTATAAAAAAAATTAGGGATAGCTCTTTTCTTATTTTTTATCATAACGTCTTATTCAGTTTATAGCTTTATTAGAGATTTCCTGTCAGTTTTTTCAATAAATAATACTGGTATAAAATACCTATCTGATAATTCGCTAATTGCAGTTCCATATCCAGCTGTGTGTTACTGGCATCTAGCATATCTGTTATCAGTGCCAGACCGTTTACATATCGTTGACGGACAATATTGAAGTTCTCATGTGCCAGTTGTACACTTTTTTTCTGTGTGCGCAAACGTATATAGGCTTCATTCAGATTGACATATGCAGCATGAATATCATTCTCAGCCTCTTCTTCTGCCACTCTGCGTGCCTCTTCCATTTTACGGGTAGCAAGCTGTGCCTGTTTCAGCTTTCTCTTACTTTTAAATAAGGCATCAATATTATATGAAATGCCGACACCAGCGTACCAATATGTAAAATTGTTATTCAACGGGGGGACTTCTATCAAAATAGGTCCAGTGAAATCGTTTGCTGCTACCAGACTTATCTTGGGCCTTCTTTCAGCACGTATCAAATCCTGTTTATTCTTTTCTTGCTCTATTCTGATATCAGCCAGCCTGACCGACGGAGTATGATGTATTTCGAGCAACCAGTCTTCTTCTGTACGGTTTTCAACATTAAATTTCAGAAGTTCGGTTGTATCGGGGAGGATTAGCACATCAGGCTCCAAACCGACTGCTGTAGCCAGTTTATGGCTCAACACATCTATTTTATCTTTGACAGAAGTCAACGAAAGTTCCAGACTCTGAAGCTGAAGCTCATAACGGGTTATATCACTCTTCAGCGCCGTTCCCTGACGATAAGACGCCTTCATATCCTTTACCAGCAAGCGGGTTTGAGAAATATTGCTTTCGTAAACACGCTTCTGATTGTTTAACTGGAAAAGATCCAAATAATATCCAGCCAGAAGAAAACGAATATCCTGGCGGTTTTCTACATATTCCAGTTCTGCTTCCTTTTTTTGTAACTTGCTCCGTTCGATTCCTTTTGCCACAGCTCCTCCAGCATATATCACCTGACTTGCCTTCAGCACAAAAGAATTACCAAAATGAGGCATATCTGCATGTACTGCATGGGCGAAATTTCTATCGGTCATCACTCCGTCGCCTATATAGTTCAGTTCAACATGCGCCTGAATAGAAGGTAAACGATCATTGCAAGCTACTTTTACCCCTTGCTCAGCTTCAGATATTGCCAAATCGTACAACCGTATACGGTTATTATTCTGATCTGCCAACTGAAACATTTCATCGAGTGTCAATGAACGAGTCTGGGCTAACCCTTGCCCCAATAAACCTAAAAAAACAACACTAACTAATAATACTTTTTTTATCATATATTTTGTTTAGTCTTTATGCACATCAATACCAGACAAATAAATTCTCATTCCTATATCTGGTGTACAATAAAAGAATCACTATTCTTTTTGTCCTAAAAACTTACCTTACTTTTTTGTTATGCAAAAGTAAGTCTTTAATTTTGTTCCGAATTTGCACATTACGCAACAATATTATCAAAATAAGCCAAGTTTATTCCTGATGAATACAGAACAACAAGAATATATATCGCTAATAAGCCGTTCCACGCACGACGACATTCTTATCAAGAAAACCGGTTGGGAAGCAATCAATTTCCAGGAGCATGCGCATGAGAAATTCCAGATTATTTATACACTTTCCGGAACATTGCATGTAGAAACCGGAGGAGTAAACTATTTTGTTCCGGAAAAGCATATAGCATGGATTCCAGAAAAAGCCAGCCATAAGTTATCGAGCAACAGCCGGCAGGTTTCACTCATCATCTTTTATATTAATTTGAACATCACTCCTGATGATGGGAAAAACCGTTTCTCAATATATAGCACCAATGGTATTATAGCCGAAAACCTGAAGTTCATCGCATCAAAAGGGAAAGTCATTACACGCGGAAAGCAAACTGATCTATACAACTTTGCGTTAAGTTTTTTCAATTTACTTCCACAAATGACATTAGGGGCAGACTTTCTGCTGAAAACACTGGTTATCCCCAATGATTCACGCCTGCATCCTATACTGAACTACATAACAGAACACATACATGAAGACTTAAACATGGAACAGATAGCATCACAATATAACTTGTCAGTACGTAATTTAAGCAGGCTGTTTAATACATCAGGCATACACTTCAGCAGCTATGTAAACCATCTGCGTATTACACGTGCTATAGAACTCCTGACAGATGGAGATAATACGGTACAGGAAGTTGCTTACAAAGTAGGATTCAATACTCCCAACAACTTCAACAGAGTATTTAAACAAGTAACTGGAAAATCACCCAAAACATACATTAAGGGAATCTGAAAATCGACGAAATAACAATTCGTACTGCATGTAAAGTGAATATAAATGAAAGACAATCTCTCCGCACTATAAAAATATGTATCTTTGTAAGTTCAAATTCAACAATATATGAAAAAAAGAATCGCATACCTGATATTGGTCTTTGCAGTTATATTTATTTTCTTCATACTGCAAAAACCCTTTTTCATGCTTTATAATGATGCGCCCGGACGACTGGTTCCATTTAGCAGCTACTTGCAGGTAATGTTTCACGGAATGAGTCTCGATGCTGCTACTACAGGGTATCTTACTGCCATCCCATGGCTTACCATACTCATTAGTATATGGTTCAAGAAATTTCCTCTCCGTCAACTACTTGTAGGATACTACGCCATTGTCTGCTTGCTGATTTCACTGATCTTTGTAGGCGACATGTGCCTCTACCCTTTTTGGAACTTCAAACTTGACGCCTCTGTCTTTTTGTATCTGGACTCTCCGAAAAATGCTATGGCAAGTGTATCTACCGGTTTTATTATACTACGGATACTTGTCATCCTGTTGCTTTTTGGATTTGTAACCTGGATACTTTATCGGATTACTCCCCGATATCTGCCTCCAGCCAACAGAAAAATAACTGGTACACTTGCCACAATTCTGCTGGGAGGAGTACTTTTTATCATCATACGTGGAGGAGTGAGTGAATCAACCTCCAACATCGGTCAGGTATATTTCTGCAACGATGAGTTTTTAAACCATTCTGCCGTAAATCCAGCTTTCAGCCTGATAGCTTCAGCCGGAAAAACAAAAAACTACTCAGAACAATTCAACTACTTCGATGAGACACACCGTAAGGAACTGTTCGATAATCTTTATCCTACCGGAGGAGAAAACACAGTAGAATTACTAAATACCAAACGTCCGGATATCCTGATTATCCTAATGGAAGGTTTCGGTGCCACCATGGTAGAATCGCTGGGAGGCGTGAAAGGCGCCAGCCCTAATATAGACCGTTTGTCAAAAGAAGGAATTTGGTTTACGCAATGCTATGCCAATAGTTTCCGGACAGACAGAGGAACGATTTGCACATTTAGCGGCTATCAGAGCTTTCCGGATCTATCGGTAATGAAAATACCAGCCAAGAGTCGTACATTGCCTTCTATCGCCGGAAAACTGGTAAAAGAAGGGTATCATACAGACTTTCTATATGGCGGTGATATTAATTTTACCAATATGAAAAGCTATCTGCTGGAAAGTGGATATCAGAAACTGACCGCTGATACCGATTTCCCCATGAGTCAGCACCAGAACGCTTGGGGAGTCAACGATGATATAACCTTCGATCATCTCTATCAGATGCTGAAAGACCGAAGAGACTCCCCCTGGCATACCGCTTTTCTTACTCTGAGCAGTCACGAACCTTTTGAAGTACCCTATCACCGGCTGAAGGAAAAGCAACCAAATGCTTTTGCTTTTACCGACCATTGCCTCGGAGAGTTCGTAGAGCGTATACGCAAAACTCCTGTTTGGAACAATCTGCTTATCGTTTGTCTGCCCGACCATGGATTCTATTATCCAGCCGAAGGAAACGGACACGACGCACGGATACATCATATTCCAATGCTCTGGTTAGGAGGAGCAGTTAAGCAACCGATGGTAATAAATCAAGTGATGAACCAAAGCGATCTGGCTGCGACCTTACTTGCTCAACTCGGCATCGACCACAGTGAATTTAACTTCAGCCGAAACATACTGAGTACAGCATATACTTATCCGTTTGCCTATTGGACATTTGGAGGAGGTTTTGCATTTGCCGACAGCACAGGAGTAACATTAGTAGACATTAATGCCGACCGCCCGATGCTGGAGATACCTTCACCTGATGAAAACCGAATCTTGCGTGGAAAAGCTATCCTACAAAGCTCCTACGATGATTTGGGAGAAAGGTAGCAGTATAAACATTATGTTTAAACGGACACTGTTTTCTCAATTTAATCTCTGCAACAATAAACAAAAATAGCTCTGCCATCTCCAAAACAGGGGAAGTCAGAGCTATTTTTATTTGTAACATGAATAACTTATAGGCTTTTCACAGAATCCAAACTTCAGACATATTTCTTAGTTATACATGTTTCCCGATGTATCATTTCATTATTCCACGAATTTCACTTTTGCAGCTTCACGCGGTTTAGCAGCTGGAGCCTCATCAGGATAACCGAATCCTATGCAATACAGCAATTCATATCCTTCACTAAATCCTAATTTCTGCAAATATTCGGCAGCTTCAGGAGTCTTCATAAAACGAGCTGGACTTCCCAAACAGCAACTGCCAATACCCATAGACCATGCTGAAATCATCATATTTTCAGCAAGCAGACCACAATCGAAAGGAGAACTTTCCGATTTCGTATCATGACCGATGAACACCACTGTAGGAGCATTACGGAACATATTCTTGAATGCCGGATCTTCAGCTGCTTTCGGATTGGCTTTCTTATATAATTCTGTTACTCCATTGATATAATCAGCATTATCTACAACACGTACTTCCCAAGGTTGCTTATTCATTGCATTTGGAGCATTGATTCCGCATTCTACAATCGTTTGCATCTTTTCCCGCTCTACCGCCTGAGGTTTATACTGGCGAACACTACGACGTGTCATGATTGTTTCTACTACCTGATTTTTCAAGCTATCCTGTACAGGAGTTTCTGCCGGAGCCTGTTGCTGTGCTCCTCCTCCACATGCCATCAATGGCAATAATAACACAGCAAAAGCTGTTTGTTTTAAGTTTCTCATAAGCAATCTGTCTTATTTAAATTAGAAATTTTCTTTCCAGCGTTATTTTACGCAATATATCGATAAATCAACAGAAAAAATTGAAATTTATTTTCAATCTGGCATAAAAATAATTTTTTCTCCGCTATTTACACATATTTCTTTTAGAAAATTCAGAAGCACTACTCTATTTCATCATTCCACCAGATAAAAAAATTAAGAGGATACTCTTTCGAGTACCCTCTTACGTTGGTTATTTTGTAACTTTATATTCAAATTACAATTTCGGACCAGCAGCAACCAAAGCCTTACCAGCTTCGTTTCCAGTGAACTTAGAGAAGTTCTTAATGAAACGACCAGCCAAGTCTTTTGCTTTTTCTTCCCACTGACAAGCACATTCGTAAGTGTCACGAGGATCCAAGATCTTCGGATCAACACCCGGCAATTCAGTTGGAACAACGAAATCGAAGTAAGGAATAGTCTTAGTAGGAGCTTTTTCGATAGAACCATCCAAGATAGCATCGATAATACCACGAGTATCGCGGATAGAGATACGCTTACCAGTACCATTCCAACCAGTGTTAACCAAATATGCTTTAGCACCAGTCATTTCCATCTTCTTAACCAATTCTTCTGCATATTTAGTTGGGTGCAATGACAAGAAAGCAGCACCGAAGCAAGCAGAGAATGTCGGAGTCGGTTCAGTGATACCACGTTCTGTACCAGCCAACTTAGCAGTAAATCCAGACAAGAAGTAGTACTGAGCCTGTTCTGGGTTCAGGATAGATACTGGAGGCAATACACCGAATGCATCAGCAGACAAGAAGATAACTTGTTTAGCGTGAGGACCCTTAGATACCGGTTTAACGATATTTTCGATGTGGTGGATAGGATAAGAAACACGAGTGTTTTCTGTTACGCTCTTATCAGCGAAGTTGATTTTACCTTCAGCGTCAACAGTAACGTTTTCCAACAAAGCGTCACGTTTGATAGCGTTATAGATATCTGGTTCTGATTCTTTATCCAAGTTGATAACTTTAGCGTAGCAACCGCCTTCGTAGTTGAATACACCTTCGTTATCCCATCCGTGTTCGTCATCACCAATCAACTTACGTTTCGGGTCAGTAGACAAAGTTGTCTTACCTGTACCAGACAAACCGAAGAAGATAGCTGATTCAGTTTCTTCCATGTTAGTGTTAGCAGAGCAGTGCATAGAAGCGATACCACGCAACGGGTTCAAGTAGTTCATGATAGAGAAGATACCCTTCTTCATCTCACCACCGTACCAAGTATTCAAGATAACTTGCTCTTTAGTCTTCAAGTTGAAAACAGTAGCAGTCTCAGAGTTCAAGCCTAATTCTTTGTAGTTGTCAACTTTAGCCTTAGCTGCGTTGAAAGAAACGAAATCAGGTTCGCCGTAGTTAGCCAATTCCTCAGCTGTCGGACGGATGAACATATTAGTTACGAAGTGAGCTTGCCAAGCAACCTCCATGATGAAACGTACTTTCAAACGAGTAGCCTCGTTAGCGCCACAGAATGTATCGACAACGAACAAACGTTTGCCAGACAATTCTTTTACGGCTTTAGCCTTCAAGTCTGCCCAAGCAGCCTCAGAACAAGGCTTGTTATCATTCTTATATTCATCAGAAGTCCACCATACAGAATCTTCGCTGGCTTCATTCTTTACGAAAAATTTATCTTTAGGAGAACGACCTGTATAAATACCAGTCATCACGTTTACAGCACCTAGCTCAGTTACCTGGCCTTTCTCGAAGCCTTCCAAACTCGGTTTAGTTTCTTCTGCGAACAGAACATCATAAGACGGATTGTGAACGATTTCTTTCACATCAACAATTCCGTACTTGCTTAAATCTAAATTAGCCATCTTGAATTTAATTTAAATGATTGACTTTATATAACTTTTCTCTCTACTCTAGTTCGATACGGTGAGGCTTTCCGACCTTTTGGAGCTTGCTGCGACTCCACCTTGTTAACCGCGGTACAAAAGTAATATTTTTTTTTATCGTACACAGCTTATTAAGGAAATTTTTCAGTAATAATTACTCTTTTCCATGCAATTAACAAAACCCTTAGTCTATTTGTAATATGGAGTTTACAAATCATATACTTTTAGCTAGCATCTCAACTATTTCCGAAGTCGTCATCATAGGTATTCGCTTTTATTGTGACTGAAACAAAGATATATACTTTTTTCCACACAAACAAATCCAGCGTATAAATATAAGAAAGGCGCAGGATAAATATCTTGCGCCTTCTCTTATATCCGATCAGAAATATATTACTTTACCTCCCAAATCTCACCTTTCATCAAAAGGGTCGTGTAATTTACGTGTAGGATTCTTCGCTTGTACCTCCTCGATTTGCTGGTGGACAGCCTCATCATAGGTCGGTCCCTCCACATCTCGTATTACGCCTAACGCGATTGGCATATCACCGCTCATCATGGCAAGCATCATATGCAAGGTGTTATCCTTCTCATGGGCGTCGTGTACCAATACGTCATCCATCGTATAACCATCTTGTCCGATCGTTACGGATTTCAGTTTTAGGCCGTCTAGCACAAGGCCTTTATCCATGTTAGCGCCGTAAACCATTTTCTCGCCATGGCGAAGGAAAATCGTACGATCCGCACGGTATGCCTTATCAACGATCCCCTTATGGATACCATCATTAAAGATCACGCAGTTTACCAACACTTCCGTAACGGAAGCGCCTTTATGACGAGCGGAAGCCGTCAATACCTCGGTCGTATTCTTCAAATCCACATCGATCGAGCGGGCGAAGAAATTACCACGGGCACCCAATGCCAACTCAGCCGGCACAAACGGATCTTCCACCGTTCCATACGGAGAGCTCTTGGATACGAAACCACGGTCGGATGTCGGGGAATACTGCCCCTTCGTCAAACCATAGATCTTATTGTTGAAAAGAACGATATTCAAATCGATATTACGACGGACAGCGTGGATAAATGATTACCGCCGATAGCCAAGCAGTCGCCATCACCCGTAATCAACCATACGCTCAAGTCCGGGCGAGCCGTCTTTACGCCGGTAGCGATAGCCGCTCCACGACCATGGATCGTATGGAAGCCATACGTATTCATATAATAAGGTAAGCGGGAAGGAACAGCCGATACCTGAGATAACTGCCATATTGTGAGGAGCCACTCCTACCTCGGCCATAGCCTTATGCAGGCAATTCAGTACCGCATGGT
>ENA-OQHF01000543-OQHF01000543.1-human-gut-metagenome-genome-assembly--contig:-NODE-543-length-23061-cov-3.551190_pt1 | contig 23061 bp, 27 predicted proteins | sample MGYA00242559_ERZ504709 | MGnify/ENA primary metagenome ERZ504709 (study PRJEB26092, sample SAMD00036203) | human gut metagenome | host: Homo sapiens | study: EMG produced TPA metagenomics assembly of... | reverse complement strand
CTTATTTATTTTTTATCATATACTCAAAATCTACAGTTGGCCATTACAAAATTTAAAATTTCCCTATGAATTGCACAACGCGTATCTTATTCAATACAAATATCGCTACATCCATAAACAAATGTGCCAACAGTGTACTAACGATCACGCCATTTGACTTTAACAAGAAATCAGAGGAAAATCCATACCAACAGATAAATCCAGAATAAGCGCCCATTAAAATCAGCAAAGGCAGGTATTTCACGACGCTTTTTAAAGATTCTTTGATGTAATCAAGCGTTGAATCGAAATAGACAAAACGACCGATCGCTAGCATTACAAAATAAAAGATCAAAGAATCATAATTTGAATCGTTATAAATAAATTTTATGTATAACAAGATCAGAATGATATAAAAGGCAGAGATCAGTCGTACGGAGGCTTTTTGTTCGGATGAGATCGTTTTCAGATGAACAAAGATCCGATCAAACCAGAATGTTAAAAATACAGAACATACTAAAAATACCATCAACAAAATATCTTGATATTTATTCCAGAAATAAGCCGCCTGAGGGATCCTTTCGTCGAGGACATAATAAAGAGAAAGGAAGATCAGTACGGAGGTGCTTGAAAATACCATTTCATAAAAGCTTTCGATCCAGCTGATAACATTTTGTTTTATGTGTTTGTTCAATTGTGCAAGTTCAACTTCTGTTGGAATTTTCAATATGATCTTATAATGTTTTGAAGCTTTGCGGTAAGTAAAACGATGGCAAGGACAACAATCAGGCCGATCAAAGAAACAGCCATGAAGCTGCCAGCATTTTGTGCATTAAAATAATGTGTAACATAATATTGTGATTGTGACATATATAACCCCTTCTTTAAACTAAAATAATGACATGAAAATCAAATAATCTCACTCAACACATATTTTAACACCTTTTTATATAAATTCAATGGATACTATATTTCATCATAAAAACTTAAGAAAGTTTTTTGAACAACAGAAAGGCAGTGGATTTGTGTGAGAAATTTATCTATAGACTTGTGAGCAGAGACTGGACAATGTTATAATATAAACAGCACATTTTTTGAAAGTGGTGAGAGAAGATTGAAGAAATCAGTAAGGATCGCAGCAATGATATTTACCATTTTCGCTATATTGATAGCGGTAGAAATTATCATATCTTATAAATGTCTGACTGTTACGGATTACAAGATTAAGTCTGATAAGATCAAGGAAACGACCAAGATCGTATTAATATCGGATCTTCATAATAGTCAGTTTGGAAGCAAGAATAAGCGCTTAGTGGATAAAATTCAAAAACAAGATCCAGATCTTATCTTGATGGATGGAGATATGTTGAATGAAGATGGGAAGAATGCACAGACAGCAGTAGAACTTATAAGTGCATTGAAAAAAACAGCACCTGTATATTACGCATTGGGGAATCATGAGATTGCGTATAGACAGCGCAGGGATAAGAATCTATATCAGAAGTTACAGAAAGCAGGTGCGAAGGTTGTAGAGAAAGAATATGAGGATATAAAGGTAAGAAGCAACAAGATCCGGATTGGAGGCCTTTATGAGTATGCATTTGCAGTAGATGGGGCTGGAAATATGGTTAAGAAAAATATTCCGTCCAAAGTAAGAGATTTTTTGATGGATTATGAGAACACAGATGCATTTAAGATCATGTTGTCTCACAGACCAGATAGTTTTGTTTTTGGGCAGGCAGCAGATACATGGAAGATCGATCTGGTAGTCAGTGGGCATGTACATGGTGGACAGGTAAGAATTCCAGGTAAAGGAGGTCTTTACGGAGGAGATCAGGGATGGTTTCCTGAATATACGGATGGAATCCATCATTTTAAGACAGTGAATCATATGATCATTACAAGAGGACTTGGAAGTGATAAGGAAAAACTACCAAGATTTCACAATATTCCAGAGATTGTAGTGATCCGACTTGAAAAACGTTAGAACAAAGAGGATGAGAGGATGAAGAAATATCAGATTGCAGATTTTATTTTTGGAATTCATATGGAAGAATCGTTAGAAATTCCAGAGAATTTTAAAAAATTTTTGATTGATACCGATGAAGAAGTACAAGTGGAATATTTCCTTGAGATTGTGGATAAATTACCAGAGTTGGATGGGGAATGTGTATCACAAAGAATTGATCTGAAAGTATATAAGAAAGACAATTTGGAATACCGCCGGATGAATTTTATGGGAATGGAAGAATCCTACGGACAATATGAAGAAATTTCACAAGATCAGGTAAAATTGTACTTAAAACGGGAATTTGTGCATATGATAAATGTTGATACAGTCTTTGTATCTCTTTTTGCGATGGAAAAAAGAATGTTGGCAAAGGATGCGATGGTATTGCATTGTTCTGTACTCAAAGTGAAATCAGGAGTGATCTTATTTAGCGGACCAAGTGGAATTGGTAAGTCAACGCAGGCAGGATTGTGGACGAAGTATCGGAAGGCAAGAGTTATCAATGGTGATAGAACTTTATTAAAAAAAGAGAATGGCAGATGGATGTCTCTTGGATGGCCGATCTGTGGTTCTTCAGAGATCTGTTATAATGAAGCTTATCCTGTGAAAGCAGTCATTTTTCTTGGACAAGCAGAGGAGAATGATGGAAGGAGACTTCGTTATTTTGATGCGATCAAGGCAATGATCAGTCAGATCACAGTGAATGGATGGAATCCGCAGTTTGTAGAGAAGATATGGAATCTCACAGAAGATTTCGCGGCTCAGATCCCGGTGTTTGAGTATGGATGTAACATGGAAGAAGCTGCAGTAGATACTTTAGAGAATCTGCTTTTGGATATTTTAGAATAAAGGAGCATGTGAAGATGAACTTAACCAATGTATTTATAGATATATTAAGAAGTGCTATGACGCAGACTTCCTGTGATATGATAGAGGGACTTTCTACACAAGATTGGGAGAAAATCTATGATATTAGTCAGAAACAGCAACTGGCACCGATGATCTATCAGCAGATTTTTTCAAATGAATCATTCAAAAACGCTGATACAGAGTTTCAGCAGTTCTGGAAGAGAGATACGATCGATCAGGCAGGAAATCAGGCAAGAAAAAGTATTCTATTTTTGATGTTGTTTGATAAAATGCGCCAGAATGGATTGACCCCATTGATCGTGAAAGGAATTGTTTGCAGAGATCTATATCCGAATCCAGATCTTCGAACATCCAATGATGAAGATCTTTATATCCCAAGAGATCAATTTGAGAAGATGGATGAATTTTTGCAGGCAGAGGGATTTATGAGAGAAGAACTGATCAAGGATAAAGTTTATCAAGAAGTTCCATATCAAAATCCAAGGAATGGATTGTATTTTGAACTGCATATGGATCTGTTTCCTCAGGAATCCGGTGCGTATGGACATTTTAATCAGTTATTTGAAGATGCGTTTGATACTTGTATGGAAACAGATATTCAAGGGAGTAAAGTATTGACGCTGAATCCAAAACAGCATTTTTTATATCTTGTATGCCACAGTCTGAAACATTTTCTTCATAGTGGATTTGGAGTCAGACAGGCATGTGATCTATTATACTTTGCGAAGAAATACCATGATCAGTTGGACTTTCATGAGATCAGGAATATCATGAAAGAATATCATATGGATTCTTTTGCTATGAATGTATTGGATATTGGAGTCTGCTATCTTGGATTTACTTGGGAGGAGCTAGGGCTTTCAAAACCGTCTGATGTAGAAATTGACTGCACAGCATTATTGGATGATATGTTAGATGGTGGTATTTTTGGACAAAATGATATGAATCGTGTACATAGTGCAAATATTACGTTGAATGCAGCAGAGAATGAATCAGTCAATGCAGCTTCCGGGATCCTGGCTTCTTTATTTCCAGGGAAGGAATATATCAAGACGAACTATCCATATTCAAGGAACTATCCGTTTTTACTGCCAGTGGCGTATTTACACAGGATATTTAAATACTTAACTCATCGTAACACAGATGCGATCAATACAGGAGAAAAAAGCAGTGCACAGATTGGGATGGAACGTGTCAAATTATTAGAGAAATATAAGATTGTAGAGAAATAAATATAAAAGTGAAAAGAGGTGATTCCTCATGCTGGATCAGGAGAAATTTTTTAACACATACAAAGTACAGGAAGCATTTGAGGATTCTGGACTTTCCTGGGATACGCTTGAGAAGATTTATGAGGATTATACGAGACGTTTACCAGAGATGAAAAAGATTGCAGATCGTTTACAGGATGAGATATCAAAAGTAATAGATTTTCATGTACATTCAATTCATAACCGATGTAAGGATCCAGAGCATTTGATTGAGAAGATCATACGGAAAGTTGGAGTTGAAAAACGTCAGAAATATAAAAATATTAATGAACGGAATTATCTGAGGATCGTGCGTGATCTTATGGGTATCCGAATTTTGATCTTATCAAAAGAAGAATGGCGTACGGTACATGACTTTTTGCTGAAAGTTGATGAAGATTCCAGATATGATATGCATATGGCGGAGATGCCAAGGGCTTATATCCGTTATGGGGATCGTGACATTTTTAATTATACGATTCATAAAGAATATACAGATAAGGGATATCGTTCACAGCATTATATTTTTAAATATGGGAATTATTATTTTGAAGTACAGGTACGAACGATTGCTGAAGAAGTATACGCAGAATTTGACCATTATGTAAAGTACCCATATCGTGAGAATAATCATTTTCTAAAGCGGTATACAAGTGTTGTGGCAGAATTGTTGAATTCTGTGGATGAGATCATTTCGACATGTTTTCAGTTTGGAGAAGCAGGCTGGCTTGACATTGAGAAATATTTTGCACAAGACAGCTACAGTGACTTGCAGAGAATGTCGAAAGAACCGCATAAGAGAGAACAAGAACAGATTCCAAGAGCCAATGACGGAGTGATCGATGCTCAAAGTTATATGAATCGGATGATCTTAAGAAAGGGATAAACCAGATGGAGAGATATGACGACGGATTCGCAGAAGAAAGACAACGGATCGAACGATTAGTAGAGGAGATCATTGCTGGAGAACATAAGATTGATAAACTGCCGAATTCTTCCGCAGGATTTAGTGGAGCTGCACAGGCAGAATATTTTTCGAAGGCAAGATATCATTTAGAATCGGATGTAAGTAATCTGATCGTGAATCATAAACAGCAACTGGATGAATTACAATTGTTAAAGATGATAAAGGGGCAAGAATGATAGAACACAATTTATATGAGATGGAAAATTACAGAGAGCTGATCGATGAGGTCGGTGTCGATAAATTCCGTGAACGGTTTGAGGAACTGCAGAAGACAGCGATGGAATTTATTGAAATGGCAGGATTTTCTGAGACATCTTACTGTAATGAAAGAATTTTAATGCAGGTGATTCTTGATTATTTTATGGATGTGATGCGGTTAAAGGAATTTCATAGTATTGAGAGGATCCGCACAGAAAAGCTGTTTGCATACACGATTTCCTGGATCGTTCGGAGAAAACCAATTCAGTTTCGGGATTATTCCGAAGAAGAGAGAGATATTTTTATCAATGAACGTTTTGCTGCATATCTGCTCATCAATGAATGTCTGATGTGTGGAACGAAACATTTTGTACAGGAAGCTTACGCAGAAAAATTAGTAGAATATACAGAAATGCTGCTTTATTATTTCAAATACCGTCAGTGCGATCCAAAGACATTAGAACTTTTGATCGAATCATTTAAGATGGGCGGACTTGTGCATTAGAAGGAAAGGGGATTTAGGTATGGGAATCCTTGTTTTTGATGTAGGAACCTCGAGTATGAAAGGTGCATTGCTAAACGATAAGGCAGAGATTTTATGCCAGTTTCACAGAAAATATCATCCAACCTTTTATTCTTCAGTCAAGGTAACGCAGGACCCAGAAATATGGAGAAAAGCATTATATGATATAGCAAGAGATGTGGGTGACTGGTGTAAGGATCAGAACGAAGAAGTAGAGATGATTTCTTTGACGGCACAAAGAACATCGATCATACCAGTTGATCATAAAGGAGATCCATTATGTGATGCTGTGATGTGGCAGGATAAAAGGAATATTGAAGTTTGTACGAGGCTTTCTGCGATGAATGGACAGATCATCAGAAAAAGCGGTACAATGGTGAATCCTGTATTTTCAGGGAGTAAGATGGCATGGCTTAAAGAGACACAACCGGAGATTTATAAGAAAGCAGACAGGATTTTTGTTGTTGCAGATTATTTATTATATCATATGACAGGGCAGAGAAAACTTGATCGTACTTATGCTAGCCGGTCTCATTTGATGAATTTAAGAACCGGGCGGTGGGACAGCGTGCTTCTTGATATCTTTGGAATCGAGAAGAATAAGCTTTGTAATCTGATCGACCCAGGAGAACTTCATGGATATACAAATGAGAAATTTGCGGCAAGTACAAGACTTAAGACGGGAATTCCAGTCTATTCGGCTGGTGGTGATCAGCAGTGCAGCGCGCTTGGGATGGGAATTTATGAAGAAGGTGACATGGAGGTTACAAGTGGAACGGGCGCATTTATCATAGGGATCGCAGAGAAAGTACCAATTGTGCTTCTGGGTAATCCGATCATTAATTATTCTGCGGTAAAAGGAAAATATATTGTGGAAGCAAGTATCTTAACATGTAGTGCGGCATTTGACTGGTTTTGCAATAATTTTTATAAAGAAGTGAATGGAGATGTTTATCAAAAGATCGATCAGGAAATCTCACAGTCTCCACCAGGAGCCAATGGATGTATGTTGCTTCCATTTTTTCAGGGAAGGGCAACACCACAGTGGAATCCAAAAGCAACTGCATCATTTACAAATGTAACGCTGAGTACGACAAGAGGCGATATGGTGAGAGCTTTGTTGGAAGGAATTGCTTATGAGATCCGCAACAATTTAGACATTGTGGAAGGTCAGATTGGCAAGGCAGATCAGATTCATATTGGTGGTGGCTTGAGCAACAGCCATGAATTTAATCAGATTCAGGCAGATGTCTATGGAAGAAAACTGATCCATTATCAGCATAGGGAAGCAGGGATCATTGGAGCATGGACAAGCACAATGGTGGAAAGTGGGAAAGTTTCAGATCATGAGGAGGCTCTAGAACGGGCAGGTAGGAATAATTCATTACAGATTTATGAACCTGTTGAAAAAAATATTGAGAAATATCAGGAACTTCGAGCAGATATGAACCATTTATACCAAAAAATATATTAGGAATAAACAAGAATATTTATAAAAAACTGAACCACTGTAAAAGGGGCAACTCATAGGAGTAATTTATGAGTTGTCTCTTTTTTTGTACATTTTAAACAAAATGTATGGGTTTGCACTTGTGTGCATATGGATTGTATTTATGGAAGAACAATATATTTATAAATGTCAATCTAAAATATTTATTTTGCACATATGTGCAAAGATTGAGAATTTGTTGCACGGATGTGCAGCGAATGATAAGATGTAAACAACTTAAGGAGATGCACATAAAAGCAACATAGAAAATATGGAGAATGAATTAGGAGGAACCAAATGAGTGAAGTAATCGAAGCAAGAAACATTAAGTTGAATGTAGACGCATCTGATTGGAGAGATTCCATGGTCAAATCAGGACAGCTCTTAGTAGATAGCGATTATATTACAAAAGATTACATTGATTTGACGATCAAATGTGTGGAAGAAAACGGACCATATATTGTTATCATTCCAGGACTTGCATTATCTCATTCAAGACCAGATGTGAGTGTAAATAAAACAGGATTAAGTTTGATTACATTAAGCAAGCCAGTCTGTTTTGACTGTGATAATGATCCAGTAGACATTGTTCTTACTCTGGCAGCAACTGACGACACATCTCATCTGCAGAAACTTCAGTCCATGGCTGAGTTTATTTCAGATGAAGAGAACATTGAATTCATTAAAAACGCAAAATCAGCTGAGGAAGTTGCCAAAGCGATCAATGAATTTGAACCAGAAGAGTAAGAAGGGAGAAAGAGGATGGAAATATTAAACACAGTATTTACATTTGTATCGAACAATATTTTGACGAAAGCGGAGTTCTTCGTAGGACTGATCGTCTTAGTTGGATACATCTTATTAGGAAGAAAATGGTATGAAACATTAGCAGGTTTCTTAAAAGCAGTTGTAGGTTATATGATTTTAAATGTAGGTTCAGCTGGATTGATCAACACATTCCGACCAATCCTTGCAGGATTAAACCAGAAGTTTCATTTAAATGCGGTAGTTATTGACCCGTATTTTGGATTGAATGCAGTAAATGCAGCACTTGAAAATATCGGATTATCCGCAGCATGGACTATGACATCATTGTTACTTGCATTTATCTGGAACATCATCTTATTGATCTTCCGTAAATTCACAAAACTTCGTACCTTATTGTTAACTGGACATATCATGGTACAGCAGGCAACAACCGTAACATGGATCGTATTCTTATTTATCCCAGGACTTCGTAATATCTGGGGAGCTGTAGCAGTCGGAATCTTAGTCGGTACATACCAGGCAGTATTTTCTAACTTAACAGTTGAACCAACAGATCGTTTAACAGACGGTGAAGGTGGATTTGCGATCGGACATCAGCAGATGTTTGCAATCTGGTTAGCAGACAAGATCGCACCAAAGATCGGTAAAAAAGAAGATTCTATTGAAAATATCAAACTTCCAGGATTCTTACAGATGTTTAGTGACAATGTAGTATCTACATCCGTATTAATGTTTATATTCTTTGGAATTATCATGTTAGTACTTGGGGAAGATTTCATGAGAAGTTTAGATGACACATTCTCACAGACAACAGCATTTGGATTCTATATTTTCTCTAAAGCATTAAGCTTTACTGTTTACTTAAACGTATTACAGGCAGGTGTTCGTATGTTCGTTGCAGAACTTACAGAATCATTCAAAGGTATTTCAGACAAACTGCTACCAGGAGCAATCCCAGCAGTAGACTGTGCGGTAGCTTATGGATTCGCACCAGCAAACGCAGTAACAGTAGGTTTCTTCTGTGGAGCACTTGGACAGTTCTTAGCGATCGCAGGACTTTTGATCTTCCATTCACCAGTTATGATCATCGCAGGATTCGTACCATTATTCTTTGATAACGCAAGTATCGCAGTATATGCAAACCACAGAGGTGGAGTTAAAGCAGCCATGATCTTACCGTTTATCAGTGGAATCATTCAGGTATTAGGAGGAGCTGTTTGTGCTTACATTTTACAGTTAGTAGCATTCGGTGGATGGCATGGAAACTTCGACTTCTCAACGATCTTCCTTGCAGTATCTTATATTGTTAAGTATTTAAAGGTACCTGGAGTTATCCTTTGTGTTATCGCAATGTTAGTTATTCCTCAGATTCAGTATGCGAAATCTGATAAAGAAAAGTATTTCACAGTAGGTCAGGAAGACGACGAGTACTAAAAAGCAATATCAAATCAATTTTTAATAAAACAATCAATCAGCCAAAATTCAGGAGGTATTTATTATGAAAATCAAAGCAATCGCAGCATGTGGAAATGGAATGGGATCAAGTCAGATGATCAAAATGAAGATCAACAAAGTATTCAAAAGATTAGGAATTGATGCAGAAATCGGACATATGAGTGTTGGAGAAGCAAAAGGTGTAGCAAACAATTACGATATGATCTTTGTATCTGAAACATTTACATCGCAGTTTAGAACAGGAAAAGATACAAAAGTCATTGGACTTAAAAATTTATTATCAGAAAAAGAAATCGAAGCAAAGATCAGAGAAGCATTAGATATGCCTGCAGAATAAATCGGGGTGAGATAGATGTACGATATCAAAAAAAGGCCATTAGGGATATATGAAAAAGCTCTTCCAAATGATTTCACATGGCTTGAAAAAATGCAGGCAGCAAAGCAGGCAGGATTTGATTATATTGAGATTTCTATTGATGAATCTGATGAGAGATTAGCACGACTTGATTGGAGTGATGAACAGATCGAAGAAATCCGCTCTTATATGAAAGAGACAGGGATCATCATTCCAAGCATGTGCTTAAGTGGTCATAGAAGATTCCCATTTGGAAGCAAGAACAAAGAAATAAGAGATAAAGCATTTGAGATCATGGAAAAAGGAATCATCTTAGCACAGAAGTTAGGAGTCAGAGTAATCCAGCTTGCAACTTATGATGTATATTATGAAGAATCTGATGAAGAAACAAAAGCTTTATTCTTAGAAGGAATGAAAAAATCAGTCGAGATGGCAAGCCACGCAGGAGTGATCCTTGCAATGGAAATCATGGATACGCCATTTGTTGGAACGATTCTTCGTGCAATGCACTATATCAAAGAAATCCGTTCCCCATATTTTAAGATTTATCCAGATATGGGAAATCTGACGCAGTTTTCAGCGGATGTTGAGAGTGAATTTGAACTTGGAATCAGTGAAACGGTAGCGATCCATGTCAAAGAGACAAACCCTGGAGTATTTAAATGTGTTCCATTTGGAGAAGGAACCGTAAGATTTACAGACATTTTTAAAAAATTAAAAGATTTAAATTACACAGGAATGTTCTTGATCGAAATGTGGGCAGATAACACAAAGAAACAAACGATGGAAGAAGCAGTTGAAACAATCAGGCAGGCACGCTTATTTGTAGAAGATAAGATGGAACAGGCAGGGATCAAAGTACCTGCATAAGGAGGAAATCATGTATCGAATGGTAGTGACCGATCTTGATGGAACATTATTAAACAATAAAAAACAGGTTTCAGAGGCCAATGTAAAGGCAATTCAAAACCTAAAAGATCAAAATATAACCTTTGTTATGGCAACAGGACGATCAGATGTTATGACGAGAGCATACACAAAACAATTAAAAAATGTCGATATTGTCATTGGGTGTGATGGAGCTGTCATTCGAAACATTAGGACCGGAGAAATCTTATGTGAAAATCATTTAAGAAGTGAAACCTGTCATACGACATTTGAAATTTGTAAAAAATATGGATTACAGTATTATGTCTTTGCAAAAGATGAACTAGTATCCGATGATCCTCAGAATGAGAGATTTCTGGTCCATCAGAAATTCAATCAGACTGTAGAGGAAGATGAAGAGATACCAATGCAGATTGCGGATGATTTGAATGAATATGTAAATGATCATATCATTTACAAGAGAATTCACAATCGACTGGAATGCACCACCAATAATAACGCCGACTGCAAGATCCATTACATTTCCCCTTGCAATAAACTCTTTGAATTCTGCAATAAATCCTTTTTTAGCCATCTCAAATCCTCTTCTTGCGTTCCTTTTAGTCTTCTGCGCCACATAAGGATATTGTACTACATTCCAAACAGGATTTCCACTATAATTCCGCACACTACACTGATTCCGTAAAGTGTTGCGACGATCATCACATTCTTCTTCCAACTATGGTTCGTCTTAAAAAGCACGATCAGTCCGATTCCGGCACATGACAAAAGTCCGGCAAACATACTGCCGACATTTAAGACTCCCTCAAGATAAAATTTCGTAATTGTAATAGAAGCTGCGCAGTTCGGAATCAGGCCGACAAGACCAGCCAGAAAAATTCCGGCAATTGGATAATGCGTCACCACGTTCATGACCTCTTCCATTCCAATCCACTCCACAACTGCATTTAACGCAAAAGAAATTACATATATAAATACCAGAATCTGTACCGAATGGATGAGTGCTGATTTTACAATGCTTCCTTCTTCACAGTGACAGTGGTCATGCTCACAGATATCATGAATGTGCAGCCCTCTCTGGTATCCTTTGCCTAGCACCCGCACTCCGATATCAACCAGAATCCCTGCAACAATACCAACGATGATCTTTCCGATTAAAATTGCCATGATCTTACGGACATCCGCCTGCTCTGAGATCAGGATCGGAAGCATCTCATCTGATGTAGACAGAAAAACAGCGATCATCGTTCCAACTGTGATGACTCCGCCGGAATACAGATTTGCTGCTGCTGCCGAAAATCCGCACTGCGGAACAACGCCCAGGATTCCACCGATCACAGGTCCTTTTTTCCCTGCTCCAAGAAGCATCCGCACCGTCTTCTGACCGGCTTTATTCTCCAGATATTCCATCGCAAGGTATGTCAGAAAAAGGAAAGGTATCAGTTTCACAGTGTCGATTGTTGTATCTTTTAGTATATCTATAAACAGTTCCATCTTGTATCTCCCTTCTTGGTTTCACTATTCTAATCCGTTTTGTCATTTTACACTGTCGCTGACAAAAATGCAAGTAGAATAAATTAGTGTGGCAAAGCAACAAAAAAAGAATTATCCCCATCACGTTAAGGATAATTCTTTCTTGTTTTACATTATGCTTTTGACATCTATTTTACTTTCAGCGTTCTCATGGAGTTCAGGATTGCGATTACTGGATACTCCTACATCGGCAAAGACGGCTTCCCACATATTGGCCATGCCGAGGGCTCCCAGGATGAGGACCAGAACTTTGACACCGAGGGCAAAGACGATATTCTGATGTACAATCTGGAGAGTTTTTCCTGCAATTCTCATAATGGAGGATATCTTAAGGATATTATCATCCATCAGAACAACATCTGCGGCTTCGATTGCTGCGTCGGATCCCATGCTTCCCATTGCGATTCCGATATCAGCTCTGGAGAGTACCGGTGCATCATTGATACCATCACCAACAAAACCAAAGCTTTTCTTTCTCACTGAGTTCTCCGAGAAGTGCTTCAACCTTATCTACCTTATCCCCCGGAAGGAGATCTGTGTAGACTTCATCGATTCCAAGGCTTTCTGCTACTGCTTCACCGACATCTTTTCTGTCACCGGTAAGCATAACTGTCTTTTTGACACCGCTTTGTTTGAGCTGCGCGATCGCACGTTTGGCTTCCGGTTTGACCGTATCAGAAATTACGATAGTCCCGAGGAATTCTTTTTCAGCCGCCAGATATACGACCGTACCAGGGACTGTGCATGGCTCATATTCCACGCCTTTTTCTTCCATCAGCTTTGCATTTCCAGCATAGACAACTCTTCCGTCGATCTTTGCCTTGATTCCGTGTCCGGCGATTTCTTCAGCCTGTTCCACCCTGTCCATGGACAACTCACCAAGCTCCGCTTCTTCGTACGCTTTCTTGAGTGCTGCTGAGATTGGATGATCGGAATAGCCTTCCGCAAGGGCTGCCACTTCAAGAAGTCCTTCTTTTTCCCATCCGTTCGGAATAACTTCTGATACAACGAATTCACCTTTTGTCAGTGTACCAGTCTTATCAAATACAATCGTTTTCATCTCAGAGAGTGCTTCCAGATAATTGCTTCCCTTTACCAGAACGCCCTGTTTGGATGCTGCTCCGATTCCTCCAAAAAAACCAAGTGGAACAGAGATCACCAGTGCACATGGGCAGGAGATTACAAGGAAAATGCATGCTCTCTGAATCCATTCTGCAAATCCACCGCCAAGAATGATTGGTGGAAGGAATGCAAGTACAACTGCCGCACAAACCACGATCGGCGTATAGTATTTTGCAAACTTTGTAATGAAGTTCTCTACATGTGCCTTTTTGCTGCTGGCATTTTCAACCAGTTCCAGAATCTTCGCAACTGTAGAATCATCAAACTCTTTCGTTGTGCGCACCTTAAGAAGTCCGCTTCCATTTACACAACCACTGATAATCTCGGAACCTTCTGTTACTTCTCGCGGAACCGACTCTCCGGTCAGTGCAGAAGTATCTACAAAGGATGTTCCCGATACAACCACACCATCGAGAGGAACTCTCTCTCCTGCTTTGATGACGATCTCTGTACCAATCTCTACATCATCCGGATCAACCTGTTTGAGCTTTCCGTCTTCTTCAATATTCGCATATTCCGGACAGATATCCATCATTGCACTGATTGACTGGCGGGAACGGTTGACTGCATAACTCTGGAAATACTCCCCGATCTGATAGAACAACATAACCGCTACCGCTTCCGAATATTCCTTTACTCCAAGTGCACCAAACGTTGCTATACACATCAGAAAGTTCTCATCAAATACCTGACCATGACTGATATTGCGCACAGCCCGGTAAATGATGTCCCATCCCACGATCAGATAAGGTATCATAAATAACAAAAACTGCACCGGAATTTCGGACTTAAATTCCAGTTTTCCCATATGTTCCAGTACAAAAAGAGGAACATAAATAACTGCCGCTGCGATAATACGGTACAGCATTATTTTCTGTTTTTTCATCATAGAAGACTCTCCCCTTTCATACCTTTCCGATTTTACAGCTGAATCTGGCAATCCGGCTCTACCTTCTTGCATACAGCAACGACTTCCTGCATGATTTCATCAAATCTTACATCATCTGCATCGATCGTAAGCTTCTGCATCATAAAACTTACCGTTGCATCATTTACACCATCAATTTTTTTGATTGCATCTTCCATTTTTGCTGCACAGTTTGCGCAATCAAGGTCTACCATTTTAAATTTTTTCTTCATCTCTTTTTCCTCCTGAAAAATATTTTCTCACTGAACATATGAGCAACTGTTCATATGTTCATAATAACTCTGTAATAGAAATCCGTCAAGCAATTTAAATAACATTTTTTATTTTCTGACAGTAAAACAAAAAGAAGAACCCGGAATATCTCAGATTCTTCTCAAATTTATATTTTGTTCTTTACTTTTCAAGTAGCTCCAAAATAGGATGCGACATCAGAAACAGATAATACTCCATCGCTTCATCCGCTGTCAGGTGAATCTCCCGGCTGGTCAGCCAGTATTTAAGCCCGTTTACAACGGTAATCGTATGAAACTCCAGAAAGATCTTTTTATCTTTGATACCCTGAAGCTTTTCGATCTTGATCTTATGCCTGCTTACCAGTTCTTCAATCAGCTGGCGAATCTTTTTTTCAAGAATCTCTTCAAATCCATTCTGACCGGTAACTTCAAACGCTTTCAGATAATAGATCCGGTCTTTTTCCATCTTCCGGAACAGCAGATAGATCGCTTCTTTTTCCATCCCGTCTTCCATCATCTCACGGGCATGCCGGAATACCTCTGTCTCCAGAAGCCACTCCATCACTTCATATTTATCCTGAAAGTAATTATAAAATGTCGGTCTGATAACTCCCGCCTGATCTGTGATCATCTTAATTGTTATCTTATCAAAAGATCCTTTGATTAGAAGCTCCTTGAAGCTCTCTGCAAGCAGGTTCTTTGTCAATTCTCTTTTTCTCTCCATGTATCGTCCTCTTTTTCCTGCCCATTTCTCTTGACGAACATTCTATCACAACCGAAACGCTTTTTCAAACCGATTTTCTTTTAGTTTTCTGTGCGTTTTTTATAGTTTGTGTAGCCTTTCTGCTGATGCGGATGCTCTTTCCAAAGTCTGTCTGCCGTTTCTTTCCATTCACAGGCATATGCTTCACATTTGCTGCATAAATGCTCTGCACTCTCCGGTGACTGCAGATCTGTTGATTTTGCACCAGTCTCCTTTATCATCTCCTGAAGGATTTCCGGATTCTCAAGCATCGGACATGGCCGCAGATGATTATCATTAAATGGCTGCCGGTCTCTGTATGCCATAAAGAGTGGCTGTTTGAGAGCTTCCAGGAGCGTAACTTCCCGGATATTTGCAGAAGAGTAATGGATAAATACACATGGTTCTACATCTCCATTTGCATTGATATGGCAATAATTTCTTCCTCCTGCGATACATCCTCCGACAAACTCTCCATCATTCTGGAAATCCATCGCATAAATTGGCTTTCCGCCTGTCATACTGCGGATCTCTCTTACCCGGTGATACATATATTCTCTCTGTTCTTTTGTCGGCAGCAGATCCGGTGCTGCATCATTTCCAACCGGCATATAGTGGAAATACCAGGTGAAGCGACATCCCTTTTCGATGATCATATCCAGGAATTCATCCGATGTAACCGTTTCAATGTTCTTTCTGGTATAACAGATAGACGTACCAAAGATCAGTCCATATTTCTTTAACCGATCCATGGTTGCCATAACCTTGTTGAATACACCCTCTCCACGGCGAATGTCATTGACCTCTTCAAATCCTTCCAGACTAATTGAAAGGGACAGGTTGCCGACTCTTCTCATCTCTTCGCAAAATTCATCATCTACCAGTGTTCCATTTGTAAATGCATGAAATTCGCAGTCATAATGCTTTTCACAAAGTCTGATAATATCTTTTTTTCTTACTAACGGCTCCCCGCCTGTATACATATAGAAATAAATTCCAAGTTCTTTTCCTTGCGTAATGATGCTGTCCATCTCTTCATATGTAAGATTCAGTTTATGCCCATATTCTGCCGCCCAGCATCCGGTACAATGAAGATTACATGCACTTGTCGGATCCATCAGGATCAGCCATGGAATATTACACTGATGTACCTCTCTCATGCTGCGGATCATTTTTGTTCCGTGAAATGCTGCTTCAAATCCAAGGTTTAATGCGGTCTGTTTTCAAAAACATGCGGTTCGATCTCGTCCAGTGCACGGTTCAGATAACGCATCCATTTGGAATCTGGATCCTGTATCATCTTTCTTGCGCCTTCATAGGAGCTCTTCTGGAAATTGTCTCCCATGAAACGCTCGGTCAGATCAACAAGATCAAGCAGACCTTTTTCTCTGTCTTTATCCATTTTTCGCATTGCCAAATCAATTGCTCCGCCAAATGCTGCCCTTGCTGCTTTATGTGTCAATTCGCCCATACTCTTTTCCTCCTGCTATTTTAAAATAAAAATGCGTAACCACCATATCTGCCCCGGCGATCAGGAATAATATCCCACCGATCCAGTAAGCTTTGCAGTTATATTCACAGCCCAGTCTGTATCCAACCTCCACGCCAAGAAAACACTGAATGATCGTAACCGGAAGCAGTACCATCCCCTGTTCCAGAATCTCTACACTCCAAAAGCCGATTCCCATTCCGGCAAAAAGCGCATCTACGCTGGTAAGTACTGCCAGTTTTCTAAGCCGTTTCCAATTTATCTCATCGTTTCTACGCTCAAAGATCTGTTTATTATTTCTTGCTTTACAGATCATATAGATACCAAGTCCGATAAATATCAGCACCGACAAAATTTTCCCAACCGCTTGCCGCTGTTGAAATCGTTTCATTCATCTTCCTGTCCGGCTTCAGAATATCTGCAACAACATTTCCCAGGATCAATGCAAGGAGTTGTGCCCCTCCAAAAAGCAAACTGGATAAGAGTATGTCTTTTCCGTGCTTTCTTGAAAATCCTGCTCCGACACAGATATGTACGACAAATACGTCAAACGAAAGCCCGATTGAAATTAAAAGAATTTCAAGAATCCCCATAGATTCGCCTCCTCATGCTGGCTGTTATATATATATTATGTAATTTCCTTCCGAATAATAAATCTTCAGATTACCGGTTCTGTTTATTTTTTAACGACATTTTTCCACATTTGTCGCATATCTTTTTATTTTTTTCAATAGATTCGTGCGAGTGCGCATCTCCGGCACGCAGTGCCTTTTATTTCCTAGGAAGTTCTTTCGGAATTTCCTAGGAAATAAAAAATTCCCGCAAAGGTAGATCTTCTACCTCTGCAGGAACTTTGCTTTTTTATTATCTTAGTGATGGAATAAACGGATTCCGGTAAATGCCATCGCCATGTTGTATTTGTTGCAGGTATCAATTACATTGTCATCACGGATTGATCCACCCGGTTCTGCAATATATGTAACACCGCTCTTATGTGCACGTTCGATGTTATCTCCAAACGGGAAAAATGCGTCTGATCCAAGTGCCACACCCGTCAGCTTATCAAGCCATGCTCTCTTTTCTTCTCTGGTAAATACTTCCGGTTTTTCAGTGAAAATATTTTCCCAGGTTCCGTCTGCCAGTACGTCCATATATTCTTCACCAATGTACAGATCAATTGCATTATCCCGATCTGCACGCTTGATTCCTTCTTTAAATGGAAGAGCAAGTACTTTCGGGCACTGTCTCAGCCACCAGTTATCTGCCTTCTGTCCTGCAAGACGGGTACAGTGGATACGGGACTGCTGTCCGGCTCCGATTCCGATTGCCTGTCCATCTTTTACATAACATACAGAGTTAGACTGTGTATATTTTAAAGTAATCATGGAAATTGCAAGATCTCTCTTTGCGTGATCCGGAATTTCTTTGTTCTCAGTCACTATATTTGAGAAGAAATCATCATCGATCTTCAGTTCATTTCTTCCCTGCTCAAAGGTAATACCAAATACATCCTTGTGTTCTGTAGGTGCCGGAACATAATTCGGATCGATCTGGATCACATTGTAATTACCTTTCTTTTTCTGTGCAAGAATCTCCAGTGCTTCCGGTTCATATCCAGGTGCGATCACTCCATCCGACACTTCTCTCTTGATCAGTCTTGCCGTATCAACATCGCAGACATCAGAAAGCGCAATAAAATCACCGAATGAAGACATACGGTCTGCGCCTCTTGCACGTGCATAAAGCACTTGCAAGCGGAGAAAGTTCTCCAAGGTCATCTACCCAGTAAATTTTTGCAAGAGTTTCATCCAGTGGAAGTCCGACTGCAGCACCTGCCGGTGACACATGCTTAAAGGAAGTTGCTGCCGGAAGTCCGGTTGCTTTTTTTAATTCCGATACCAGCTGCCATCCAGTTAAATGCATCCAGAAAGTTGATTATATCCCGGACGGCCCATCAGAACTTTGATCGGGAGATCACTTCCGTCTTTCATATAGATACGTGACGGCTTCTGATTTGGGTTACATCCATATTTGAGTTCTAATTCATTCATGATTCCTGCTCCTTCTTCACCTTTGTATACTATTATTCTTATTGATGATCTTGCTTTCGTATGTTCCTGTCTCAATATCAATATATCTTACTAAACAGAGATACTTATTATCTGCATTCAGACTGTTCCAGAGTGTGTCTGCAAATGTGTCCATATCATCCGGAATTGCAACAAGCTTTGGTTCTCCTTCAAAACTCGGAAGCGGATTTCCATCACACTTGTATGTGTGGATAAAATGTCCTTCTCCGGCTACCGGATTCTCATATGCAAAGGTGTAACGGTTGCATGCATCCGGATTTCCGTTATTGCTCTTCAAAATGGACATTGCATAGTTATATTTTCCGTTCTCAATGTGCATGATACCGGAAATACGTGGTGTGTAGTTTGGTCCATCCGGTTCAAATTCACGGCTTCGAAGGGACTGTTCAAACGTCATCTGTCTGTCCATACCTTCATAAATTGTATCAGTCTGATCTCCGTTTGTAACGATCGTCTTATTGCCGAGTACACGCACCGGTGCGTAGATAATTAAGCTTGGGTCTGTCAGCTTTGACTCGTCAAATGCCTGTGTGCGGATTCCTTCTCCCTCTTCTACAAAGACACGATTACGGCTGTTCTCACTTCTTCCCATAATAAAATAAGCTGTTACCGCTTTGCTTCCGTCGGCAGACTTTCCGATGATGATCCCTCTTCCGGGATAAGAATTGCTCTGCAGTTCTTTTTCAATAGATAACATTTCCATGCTTCAATCTCCTTTTATAACTTGTACTTATGTTTGCACATTCATTTATCACTATTTATTATAACTCATAATACCACTATATTTCCAGTCTTTCTGTAAATTTTTTTCAAGTTCTTTTAAAACATCATTTTCAAGACCACTGTTCCATGGTAAAATGTTAGTAAAATAACAATTCAAATTTGGGGGATTATTTACAAAAGAGAGGTTTTACTTCATGAGTAGAAACGGAAAAATGGATTTTGCAGCCGGGATACAGGATGGCATTCCCATCTGTCTCGGCTATATTGCGGTATCATTTACCTTTGGTATCATGGCAAAAAATGCAGGACTTTCCACCTGGGAAGCCGTTCTGATTTCCCTTACAAACCTGACCAGCGCCGGGCAATTTGCTGGTCTGTCACTGATTACGGCATCCGCATCCTATTTTGAAATGGCATTCACCCAGCTCATCATCAATCTCAGGTATTCACTGATGTCCTGTGCCCTTTCACAGAAAATTGATAACCACTATCCTTCTTTCCACCGTTTTCTTATCGCATACGGTGTAACGGATGAAGTCTTCGGCGTATCCATATCCCGCCCCGGAAGGATTACTCCATGGTATTCTTACGGTGTGATGGCACTTGCCGCACCTGGCTGGACACTTGGCACTTTCCTCGGAGTAGTATCAGGAAGTATCCTGCCTGACCGGATCGTCAGCGCACTGAGCGTTGCATTATATGGAATGTTTATCGCAATCATTATTCCTCCAGCACGTGATAACAGGATCATCGGAACCATTGTCGTGATTTCCATGGCAGCAAGCTTCCTTTTCACAAAGGCTCCTGTGCTATGCCAGATTTCTTCTGGCTTCAGAATCATTATCCTTACGATTCTGATTGCCGGAATCGCAGCGTATTTCTTCCCTGTAAAAGAAGAAACAAATCCAGAAGATAAGGAGGATTCTTCCGTTGAAGCATAATCTTTATATGTATATCTTCGTCATGGCAGCCGTCACCTATCTGATCCGTATGCTGCCACTGACGCTGATCCAAAAAGAGATCAAAAATACTTTTATAAAAATCTTTTTTATATTATGTACCTTATGTAACTCTGGCTGTTATGACCTTTCCGGCCATTCTGACAGCCACCGCCAATATCTGGTCTGCCGCCATTGGTTTTGCGATTGCACTGATTCTTGCATGGAACAGAAAAAGTCTGATCTGTGTTTCCCCTTTTTTCATGTGCCGGCGTATTTCTTGTTGAATTATTAACCGGACTGTAGACTGTAAGACAGATGATCTGAATAAAGGAGGCTTTCTTATGTGGACTAAAAGTTTTTCACGTTATACCCGCATTTTGCTGGTCAGCGCTGCTGTTATCATTGGCGCACAGATCAGCATCTCACTTTTTGAAAGCGATTTTCGTGTTTCCATCGGAATTTTTGGCATTTTCATGTCTCTGATCCTTTTTGGGAAATATCCGGTTCTTCCGGTCACAGTGATAAGTGCCCTCTGTGTTTTCTTTTCCCGTACACTGATGCACTGGCTTCGCTTTGGCAGTTGGAATCCACAGAGCTATTTTCCGGAAATGTTTTTCTATCTGGTCTACGGAATCCTTTTTTTCCTCTACTGCCGTAAAAATGACTATGAACTTTCGACGTATTCCCTACCCTGGATGTTTCTTTTTGACTATCTGGCAAATATAACAGAACTGCTGTCCCGTATGGGTATGGACGCTTTTTCTTTTCAGTCCCAGGCAGGTGTCCTTCTGGTTGCGCTTCTGCGTACTGCACTTGCAGGTCTTCTCCTGTTCTGTCTCAGCCATTACAAGTTCAGTCTTCTGAGTGCTGAACATGCACGGAGATACCAGAATCTTCTCCTTTTGATCTCTGAGCTTAACGGCGAAGTTGTTCTGATGCAGAAAGGCACACATATGATAGAGGACACCATGAGCACCGCATACCGCCTTTACCACGATATGAGTGAACGGAATATAGACGAATCCCTCACCCGCACTGCACTTCAGATCGCACGGGATGTCCACGAGATCAAAAAAGACTACAATTTGATCGTAAGAGGACTTTCCTCTTCAATGAAAGTAAATTCTGAAAATGACGGAATGAGCCTGGATGATATCCTCACCATTCTGAAAAGCAGCCTGGATGCATCCCTTCCAAAAGGGAAACGACTTTCTTTTAATATACAGCTGGAAGAAAATCTTTATACACAGAACCATTATCTTCTGCTCTCAATCTTCCGCAATCTTTTCAACAATGCAATTGAAGCAGCAGACGGAAATCTGGTCGAGCTTTCTGTCCGTCAATCCTCCACGGATTCATCTTATGTTATTGAAGTTGAAGATCATGGGCCCGGAATCGACCCGGAGGATATGGAACAAATTTTTGAACCTGGTTTTTCCACAAAGATCAATTACGAAACCGGCGAAGTCAATCGGGGACTTGGCCTTAGCCTGGTAAAGGATTTTATCGAATTCCGCCTAGGCGGAACCATCCGGGTAACTTCCGTTCCCGGAAAAACAGTTTTCACACTTACTATACCAAAAAGAGAAATGGAGCGGTTTATAAATGAAATTCTATCTCATTGATGATGATAAAAGTGTACTGCATATATTAAAACGTATTATACGGGACCGGGGAACTTGGAGAGTATTGCCGGAACTGCAGAAAACGGTGTGGATGCACTCACGGATCTTCCTCTTATAAATCCAGACATCGTAATTGTTGATCTTCTGATGCCGGAAATAGACGGAATCACTTTCGTAAAACGTGCCCGCTCTTATGCACCGGATCTTACTTTTATTATGCTTTCCCAGGTTGCATCCAAAGATATGATCGCAGACGCCTATTCTGTGGGCATTGAATTTTATATTCATAAGCCGATCAACAGTATCGAAGTAGAATCCATACTCCGGAAGGTCAGTGAATCCCTGACCGCCCGCCGGACATTGCAGCAGGTACAGACGATTTTCCAGGCCCAGCAGAATTTTGTACAGCCACAGGGATTTATAAATGATACAGCTGAAAAACCTTATATTATCCGGTTAAAAGGAATTCTCCAAAAGCTTGGCATCACCGGCGAACGTGGCAGCAAGGATATCATTTCCCTTGTCGATTATCTGATCCAGCATAACCAGAAAGTTGACAATGTCACTTTAAGCGAACTTTGCAGCCGGTTCAGTGACAATCCGAAATCCATGGAACAAAGGATCCGTCGGACAGCCAACATGGGAATGGTCAACCTTGCCAACCTTGGTCTTGAGGATTACGCCAATGACACGTTTACAACCTACTCCAACTCCCTGTATAACTTTGAACAAGTCCGAAGGGAAATGGATTTCATCCGTGGAAAAAGTGTACGGCACGGCAATGTGAAAAATTAAAAATTTCCTGAATGCAACTGATTCAGGAATGCACCGAGAGGGCCTGATTTTCAAGGTACCTCTCCTGCTTCTTATTCATTCTCTACG